>DSLFC04101__coassemble_246_pt1 | contig 76003 bp, 65 predicted proteins | sample DSLFC04101__metabat2_low_PE_049 | metagenome-assembled genome bin DSLFC04101 | reverse complement strand
AATTGTCCAAGGTGTTTTGTTCGTCTTGTGTTATTCAATTTACAAGGTACAGAACTCGCTTTCCGCTCTCGCAGTTAGCTTGTTTATTTTAGCACATTCATTTCCATTTGTCAAGAACTTTTTTCAAGTTTTTCCAAACTTCGTTTTCACTGCGCTCTCTCGTCGCTCTTTCGAGCAACTTAATTAGTTTAGCATATCTTTCGAAGTTTGTCAAGAACTTTTTTCAATTCTCTTCAAATTTCTCTGAATTTTTGCTTTTTTCCGCTGCCCTCGCAGACAGCTTCGATATACTATCACACCACTTCCCTTTTGTCAATCCCTTTTTTACCCTTTTTTCGATTTTCTTTCCAATGTGTTATTTCTTGCAGCTTCGTCTCCAATCTGCCGCTCCTCTCGTCCATCTCTTTTCCTTTTACATTAATAGTCTATGTAGTATGGTAAATTTCGGCCCTGTGAAACTACTACTTGACAAATGTGGAAAGGTGTGCTAGAATACGCTGGCAATATGATATTGATTTCTTTTATTCGGAGTGATACCCAAGAGGCCGAAGGGGCTCCCCTGCTAAGGGAGTAGGTGGTCAAAAGCCACGCGAGGGTTCAAATCCCTCTCACTCCGCCAAAACACCGTCTGGAAATTCCAGACGGTGTTTTTCTATACTCTTTATCAGTTTCAGACTGCCACAGCTGCCGGTACCGGTGTGAGAAAACTGGTGTCCAGAATGGACTGAACCAATTGTACGTATTTCCTCGGATTTTCAATTGGACTCAGTTCCAGGTTTTGGAAGAGTTTCCGCACTCCGGCAGGCGCCTCCCCAATATTTGACCGGCGCAGAGCATACTCTCCCTGGGACATCTGGCCGGCCCGTGCAGCCAGTTCCGGGGAACCGATGCAGTACAGCAGCCGAATAAAGTCCTCAGTACTAAACGCAATGGGAACCAGACGGGGTCTGGCTCCCGGATCAGCAATCCAGGCAAACACCGTATCCTGATATCCGTCAATGTTGCAGAACGAGCAATTTCCCGCATTAGCGAACACGACTGTTTTTCCCGGCACCCCCGCCAGTGTCATGGGGTGCTCCAGCACCTCCATGGAGAGGCTGCCTTCCTTCAATTTCCACCGTTTGATCATTGTGCGCAATTCCATTTCATTCACCTCAGTCCCAGGATGTTATAAGTCTTTTATCCGAAAGGTCTAACCTATTAAATCTTTTCTTAAGTTTAGCATATTAAACCCATTTTGTCAAGATCAGATCTGCTTCACAGCTGTTTTTGATCCTTCTACTTATATAGACGAGAAAAGTGAGAAATGGTTACACCTGTTTTCGACTTTTTCTGATTTTCGTCTAATTGCACAAAACCGCACCTGAGTTTTCGACTCAGGTGCGGTTTTATTTCTTCCTTTTGGATTATTCCTCGACCAGTCCTTCTCCTTCGGTGATGGCCCGCATGGTTTTCTTGGTCTCTTCCGCATCAAAGCGCAGCACACTATGGTACATACCATCTCCATAGATGTCAACCATATCTCCCTGGTAGTTCGCAGGGCAAGTACCGCCAGTTTTGATTTCCAGATCCCACAGCATGGGGAGCACTTTGACCAGCATTTCGGTAATCTCCGATTTGCTCATGTTTGTGCTGATCTTCGGCAGTACATCATTGGCAAGATTCTGAAGCCCAGCCAGTGAGTGGGTCTTCAGTTCCTCCAATACAATCTCCACCACTTTCCGCTGACGGCTGGTACGGGTAATGTCACTTTCGTTGTCACCGGAGGCTTTCCGCATCCGGGCATAGCACAGTGCTGCCATACCATCCAGATGTGCCATTCCCGGCTCCACATCATACTTCACCCACACGTCATCATCGTTCAGGTAATCCGCCTCTGCTTCCGTCAATTCCACATCAATGCCGCCGATGGCATCAATGATCCACACAAACGCATTGAAATCAACTTCAAAGTTATAATCCACCTCAATACCGAAGTTATCATACAGCGTCTGGTTCATCAATTCCATGGAGCCGGCCACGCCGTCACCATACTGAGATCCAAGATGATAAATGGTGGTCAGTTTGATTCTTCCGCCGGTATGTCCCTTATAGTCCGGCATCTTTACAAACGCATCCCGGAGCATTGAAGTCATGGTCAGCGTCTTCTCATAAGTATTCAGCGTGCACAGGATGGCGGTATCCGCAAAGCGCTCTTCTTCTCCCTCCCGGGCGGCCTGTCCCACGACCAAGATATTGATGTAGTCAGCGCTGGAAGGAACGTGAGGGGCCGTGGTCTCCGGAACGGATTCCTGTTCCGCCGTTTCCTCTGTTGATTCCGATGCCTCAGTATCCGCCTGTGTGTAGTTGATGGTTGGCTTCTGTACAATATTGATCTTATCCAACATGGAGTTATAGTAAATCGCAACACCAACGCCAACTGCCACAATCAGCAGCAGCACGCTGATCACGCTGATCAAAAGGACTTTTTTCCAACCCACGGGTTTTTTCGCCTTTTTCTTTTCATATCGACCTTGCATGGCAAATCTCCCATTCATAAGAATTCGGGACAGTCGTACTCCGTCCACTAATCCGAGTCATTATATAATGGAAAACAAAAATTGTCAATCACAGGTCACATTCTTGGAAAAAACGCACGTTTCTCCCTGGATTATCCAGGTATCATACTGGGCAATATTTTACTTTTTCTGCCTGTTGTGATCCGTCAAAAGATTGAAAGACCGGGGTAGATTCTGCAAGAGGCTTGAATCAACTGGACTTGATGGCCTCCAAGGCAGAAATCTGCACCGCCTTGTTTGCCGGATAATAACCGGAGCCCAAGCCAATTGCCACCGAGAATGCGATGGCGGAAAGCATCAGCCAGGGCGGCACCACGCACACCCTTGTCAGATTTTCGCTGCCCACCACTGCCGCCAGGAAAGCATCCGGGTTAGGCGGCATTCCGAAGGACACCAGGTTGATGGTAATTGCCAGGATCATACTGACCACGCACCCCACAAGACCGCCCAGCAGGCCGATGGCTCCTGCTTCCGTCAGGAACAAAATCCGGATATCCCGGACATAGCACCCCAGGGACTTCATGATACCGATTTCCCGTGTACGCTCGGAAATGGACATGATCATGGTATTGGTGATTCCCAGAGCCGCCACAAACAGGGAGATGGCTCCCAGTCCTCCCAGCATCATCTGCTTTTGCCGGGCCTCCTTTTCCATCGGCTCCCGGATGCTCTCCATGGAATAGGTGGAAAACTGCATTTTCCGGATCGTCTTTTCCACCTCTTTCACCTTGGTAATGTCGGAAACTTTAACCAGCACCGTCTTGAATTCCCCATTGGATTTTCCGGGCGTTTTCAGTTCCTCCACCAGGCTTTGCAGATCTGACAGGTTCAGGGCAAGGCCATAGGAAGTCTCCATCCCCTTTGCGTTGTCCTCCTTCAAGACGCCCGCAGGCTGGAACTGTTTGCGGACGACTTTGTTGTCGGATTCAATCTCAATGGTGATGGGTGTAGACCCGGCATCGAAATAGGGGTCCGGCACGTTGATGGGATTTCCCTGGTCGTCAAATCCTCCGCTCCATCGATCCACCGTATTGCTGCCCTCCGGCCGGTAACTGTCGGAAAAGTTATAGGCCACGTACTGCCCTGCCAGAAATTCGCCGGGGCGGGTGATTCCCGTCCCGGACAGCCGCTTGTAGCCCATCCGCTCCATCTCCCTGGCATCGATTGCCGCCACCGTAGCCCAAGATGCCTGATACCGGTCATTGGGTCCGGCATAAAGCCGGACCGTGAAATTATAGTCGTCATCCAGGGAAATTTTTGGTGTCACCGCCACCACATCGTCCAGTCCTTTCATGGCGGCAATGGCTTTCTGGTCCAGTTTTTCTTTCTTTGCCCCGCTCTGCTTGGGAGAAACCGTGATAATGGTCAGGTCTCCCATTTCCGCCAGCATTTTTTTCTGAGATTCTGCTGTCCCGATGCCAATGGAAACCATGATGACAATGGAACAGCAGCCAATCAACACGCCCAACAGTGTCAGCAGCGTCCGGGACTTGCGCCGGAGCAGATTCTGCACACACATCCGGAAAATATCTTCCCGTCTCATGGCGTTGTCTCCTCCTCATCCTGGTGCTCTGTTCCCAGATACTCCTGGTTCTGAGGAAGGTCCCATTCCTCCCATGTTTCCTCCGGATTCAGCTGTGCCTTCCGTGCCTTTCGCCTGCGAAGCAGGAGGAAGACAATGGCGCCGGTCAGCAGCACCGCCCCAGCCGCCGCAAAAGGCCACACCCCCGGCCCGGACTTTGGTTCTTCTGCGAGATAGTCCATATCGTCCCCCTCCATCACAGGAGAGTCCTGAACGTCCAGTGAAAGCGGAAACGTCAGGGTATGGATTTCCTGTCCGGCGTCTTCATACTGGATTTTCAGGGTGATATCTGTCTTTCCTGCCGTCTGTGGTGTGAACACAAAACCGATGCTTCCGCTTTTGCCCGGTTCAAAATTGCCCAGGTACTGAACTTTGGCAGCGGAGTCTACCTCACCATCCAGCTCAGCTTCCACATTGCTCACATCCGCCTTCCCCTTGTTTACATAGGAAAGAGAAATCATGGTCTCTTCTCCGGCATAGACCGCCTCGGGAAGGGTGGGCTGATTCACCTGGAACCGGTCCGGCTGAATTACCGGAATCGACAGCCGGATTTCCCCATTGGCGGTGCCCCGGCGGCTACCATCCACATATTCATATTTACAGGTGATCCCGATGGTCTGCGCTCCGGTTTTGGCACCGGTCACCGCCTGCATATTTACCGTCTGCTCTTCTTGCTTGTTGGAGGCGATTTTATTGTAGAAAAAGGTATTGCTGCTGCCGTCAATGGTAAAGTTGTCTCCCCCGTCAACGGTTACCACGATGTTCTCCACCGCCAGCTTTCCCGTGTTCAGCAGGGTAAAAGCCAGAGAGAACTTTCCGCCGGCAGGCACAGGATTGCCGCCGTAGTTGTAGCCGCTGACCACCAGATTGGGCACAGAGCTGTCCATCTGGACGCCTCCGCCGCCATAGGAAATGGTGGGTTCCGGAGGAACGTATTCCACCGCTTCCACAACGGTGACCTCCAGCGTGTTGAAGGGCTCCCGGGTTTGCTTATATCCTGCCAAAAACCGGAGGGATTTGCCCACACCCGTATACACCAGGTCAGTAAAGGTCACATCATAGGTAAGCATCTCCGTTTCCTTGGATGTCACATCCACAGAAACCGTCCCTCCGGAAAAGCTGTCCACCAGCCGGGTGATATCCAGATTTTCCTTTCCGCCGATCTGGCGCAGAGTTGCGTCGGGATGCTTCACAGAAACCGTGATGGTGACCTTGCCGTCTTTTTTGATTTCAGAGGCGGACACACGGTAACCGGTCAGCACCGGCGGATTTCCCGGCACCGGTTCCTGTCCCCCCTCCGGCCCCGGAGTGGTCTGGGGCGGCGTGGTCTGGGGCGGCGTGGTCTGGGGCGGGGTGGTCGGCACAGGGGTAGTGGCGGGGGTTGTGACAACCGGTGTGGTCTGCACCGGCTCGGTCTGGGTTTTGGGCGGCTCCGTGGGCCGGTCCGGCTGGGTGGTTTCCGGGGCAGCGGTTTCCACCGCCCCGTCGGTTCCGGGGATAGATTCCGCCGTGACCACTGCCGAAGGTTCCGCCGGAGCTCCCTCTTCTGCAAAGACCTGGGCAGGAAGCACCGGCAGCAGCAAGCACAGGATTAGGCAAATACAAACAAATTTCTTTCCGGACATGGTTCTTACCTCACATTCTTCAATTTCAGTTTTCCTTTTTCGGTGAGTGCGTCGCTGACGATCTCCCCGTCGATCAGCTTTACAATCCGGTGGGCGTAAGCCGCCATCTCCGGGTCATGGGTTACCAGAATGATGGTCTGGTGGAACTGTTCTGCAAAATCGCAGATCATCTGCATAATCTCCACCGTGGTGGCAGAGTCCAGGTTGCCAGTTGGCTCGTCCGCAAATACCACCTCCGGCCGGGTAACAAAGGCCCGGGCAATTCCCGCCCGCTGCTGCTGTCCGCCGGACATCTGAGAGGGAAAATGATCCAGCCGGTGGGACAGCCCCACCCGCTTCAGCATCTCCCGGGCAATGGCCTCCCGTCTGGCCTTGGGCACTCCCCGGAACATCAGGGGCATTGCCACATTCTCCGTGGCAGTCAGGTTGGGCAGCAGGTTATAGGCCTGAAATACAAAACCGATGTGTTTCTGACGGAAAGCCGCCAGTTTCTCCTCCTCCAATTTGGAGATGGGCACCCCGCCGATATAAACGCATCCCCGGGTGGGCTTTTCCATGCCTGCCAGCTGGTTCAGCAGCGTGCTTTTCCCGGAGCCGGAGGTGCCGAAAATACAGCAGATTTCCCCCCGGTTGACGTTCAGATTGATCCGCTTCAGAGCAACAACGGTTTCATCCTCCAGGGGATATTCCTTGCGGATATTTTTCACTTCAATTATGGGCTGTTGTCTGGCACACTTTTCCATGGCAGCGCCTCCTTTGCTGGTGACAACAGCATACACCTTCCACCTTAATTCCCCGTTTAGGCAACCTTAAGATCTGGAAAGGTTCCAGTTTTCTGCCAAAAGATGCAAAAAAGTCAGGCAAATTGTTGCCTGACTTTTTTGCACTTTTTACAATTGGGGCATTCGGATCTCAAATACCGTTCCCCCGTCTTCCATTTTTTCCTCTGCCAGCCGGATGGTCCAGCCATGGGCCTGGATTATTTTTTGGGAAATGGCAAGTCCCAGACCGCTGCCGCCCCGGGATCGGGACCGATCTCCCACAACAAAGGGAGAGAAGAGGTCTTTGCGCAAGTGTCCGGGAATTCCCTCCCCGTTGTCTGCGATTTCCAGAAGCACAGCGCCGGGAACCTGTTCCAGTTTCACCCAGATCAGGGTGCCCAGACGGTTGTGCTTCAGTGCATTGAAAAAAATATTGTCCAGCGCCCGGCGAAGCTGGAACCGGTCAATGGCAAAGATGATCCGTTTCTCCGGAATCTCCACCTCCAGGGCAAACCCGGCCAGGTCAATTTCATTGAACTTTTCCGCCAGATATTCCCGAAGGAATTCACAAAGGTCCGTCTCCGTCCGGTTCAGCCGGAAGTCCGGATGCTCCGTTTTGCTGTACTCGTGGAAGCTGTTAATCAACTCCGTCAAAGCGTTCGCCTTTTTGCCGATGGTTTCCAGATACTGGGGCAGCTCCTCCTGAGGAACTTTTCCGTCCCGGATGGCATCGGTGTACCCAGAAATCACCGTTATGGGGGTTTTCAGGTCGTGAGAGATGTCCGTGAGCATTTTGATTCTTTGCTCCTCCAGTTTCCGGGTCTGGGCCTGGCTCTGGGCCAGTTTCCGTGCCATTTCATCAAAGCTTTTACCCAGGTTCCGGATCTCCCTGGGACCTCCGCAGTCTCCGGCGGAAACCTTCTCCCCTGCTCCCAGACGGACAATGGCCTGATTGAGCCGTGCAAGAGGGCGCCGGAAATGCCGGTCCATCAGCACAATGAAAATCAGGGTTGCCGCCAGATACAACGGGATGGCCAGCAGCCACATACGCCCGGACTGCTCCAGGATTTCCTGATAAAAGGTGTCGGAATACCTTGGAATCAGAAGCAAAACCGTAAGCGCATTTCCCTGAGCGTCCGTTTCCCGGAGCTGCGTCAGCCAGAAATTCTTCGACCACCGATTCAGAAGAAAGTCCACCTGCTGCTGGGTGTAATCTGTCTTTCCCGGCAGCAGACTGCCCCCCAACACATGATAATTCTCGTCCAGAAGCGCAATATCCGTCTGAACGCTTCCGTCCTCTGAATATCGGCTGCGGGTGATAATCAGGCGCTGCTGACCGTCCTCCGTCTGAAAGGTCAGGCCGTCAAACACATCTTCTCCGTTGTATTGGGGGATGCACAGCAGATCCTCAGGATCTTCCAGGGATGGAATCTGCCCTGTGGAGGCATAGATCACCCGGGCATTCCCGTCCAGCACCGAAAATCCTCCGTTGGGTCCCAAATACCGCTGAACATCCACCGCCTGGTAATTCCCTTCCCGGAACTCCTGTGTACGGATCAGCGCTTCCCCATCCGGGGTGTGAAGCATTCTGCCTGTGTACAGGTCCCCTGCCAGGTATGTTCCAAGAAAAATCAGAACCAGAATTGCGGTAAATGCCAGATAGTTGCTGGCCAGCAGGGAAAAAATCCGGATGCCTTCCTTATTTCTTTTCAAAGCGGTACCCCAATCCCCGGATGGTCACCAGTCTGGCAGGCTTGCGGGGATTGTCCTCGATTTTCTCCCGCAGCTTGGAAATGTGGACCATGATGGTGTTCTCATCGCTTTCAAAATAGACCCCGTTCACCGCCTCGCTGAGCTGCACCTTGGTGAAAATTCTGCCGGGAGAGCGCATGAGCAGGGACAGCATCTTGTACTCCGTAGGGGTCAGCAGTACCGGCTCATCGTTTTTGGTCACAACACAGGTTTCGGTATTCAGCGTCAGGCCATTGATGCTGATGCAGCTGGGCGGCACCCGCTGGCTGCGGCGGAGCTGGGCTTTCACCCGAGCCACCACCTCCAGGGCGTTAAAGGGCTTGGCAATATAGTCGTCTGCACCCAAATTCAATCCCAGGATCTTGTCCGTATCCTGGCTCCTGGCAGAAAGAATCAGAATGGGAATATCACTGTGCCGCCGGATGGCCTGGGTAACGGCAAAGCCGTCCAGCTTGGGCATCATAATATCCAGAATCGCCAGGTCCAGAGTATGCTCCTGCACTGCCGCCAGCGCTTCCTCCCCGTCCTTTGCTTCCACCACGGCATAGTCTTCACTTTCCAGGTACAGTTTCAGGATGTTGCGGATATCCGCTTCATCCTCGGCAATGAGAATGGTCTGTTTCATAGGCTATCTCCCATCATGGTTATTGATAATATCATTATACCGGTTCCTGCCCATTGTTCAAGGCGTTTGCTGTAAACATTTTCCCGGAGGTTCCAAATTTCGTCATCCACTTTTGTATATCCTGGCAAGCTGTGGGAAGTTTAGCAGAAATATCCCGGGTTTCTCAAAAGAAACCCGGGATTCGGTCTGTTTTCACCGCTGCCCGCTGGAAACGGCTTACATTTTCTCGAACTGCTCCACCGCGGTGACAAACACCGTTGCTCCGCCGATGGTAACAGAAGATATGGGCAGGCCCATCTCTACATTGCCCATCACAGGAACAGGCGCGTCCGCCGTGCGCTTGCGGCTGTTGGCCCGGATGATCTCCAAGGCATCAGCCACCCGGTCATCCTCGGTGCCCATCAGAAGGGTGGTATTTCCGTTGCGCAGAAATCCACCTGTCGTGCTCATCTTGGTGAAGTAAAATCCTTCCTCCCGGAGGCTGCTGCAAACGGCATCACTGTCGTTGTTATTGATAATGGCAGTAATCATTTTCATGGGAATATCTCCTTACTTGTTTCCTGCGGCAGGTGCCGCCCTATTGCCCTGTTATTGTACTCCCCTGAAGCCCCCGTGTAAAGGAAAAACGTCAAAAAAGAACCTTAATTTTCCTTGAAAAACCAGGATTTACTCTCCGTCGATGGTGGTAATGCCAATGGTGATCTCCTCCAGCACGTCCAGCAGCACCCGGACGGTATCCAGAGAGGTGAACATGGTCACGCCGTTTTCAATGGCGCAGCGGCGCATGGCCACACCGTCCACATCATGGCCCACGGCGGTTACCGCACGGGTGTTGATGATGTAGCTGACATAACCCGCCCGGATGGAATCCAGAATCTCCTGGCTGCCCTCCTTGGGCTTTCTGCGGACGCGGGTGCGGATCCCATGTTTTTTCAGGAAAGCGGCCGTGCCGGCGGTAGCCTCAATGTTGAAGCCCAGCTGGTAGAACCGGCGGATCAGGGGCAGGGCCTCCTCCTTGTCCTCGTCTGCCAGACTGACCATCACCGTGCCGTAGTTGGGCAGATGAAGGCCCGTGGCGGTCAGGGCCTTGTACATGGCCCGGGACAGCGTCACGTCATAACCAATGGCCTCGCCGGTGGATTTCATCTCCGGGGACAGATAGGTGTCCATACCGCTGAGTTTGGTAAAGGAGAAGGCGGGAGCTTTCACATACCAGCGTTTCCGCTCCTGAGGATAAATGTGGAAGAAGCCCTGCTCCTTCAGGGACTTGCCCAGGATCACTTCGGTGGCGATGTCCGCCAGGGAGTAGCCGGTGGCCTTGCTCAGGAAGGGAACGGTACGGGAAGAACGGGGATTGACCTCAATGATATACACATGGTCTTCCTTGTCCACGATGAACTGGATGTTGAACAGACCCACAATGCCGATGCCCAGGCCCAATTTCTTGGCATAGGTCAGAATCGTCTGCTTTACTTTGTCCGAGATGGACACCGAAGGATAAACAGAGATGGAGTCGCCGGAGTGGACGCCGGTACGTTCTACCAGTTCCATGATGCCGGGGACAAACACATCCCGGCCATCGCAGATGGCGTCCACTTCCACTTCCCGGCCCTGGATATACTGATCCACCAGCACGGGCTTATCTTCGTCGATTTCCACGGCGGTGCGCAGGTAGTGGCGCAGCTGCTCCTCATTGCCCACGATTTGCATGGCCCGGCCACCCAGAACGAAGCTGGGACGGACCAGCACGGGATAGCCGATTTTCGCAGCGGCCTCCAGGCCGTCTTCAATCTTGGTCACGGCACGGCCCTTGGGCTGGGGGATATCCAGTTCCTTCAGCAGCTTTTCAAAGGCGTCCCGGTTTTCTGCCCGGTCGATGGCGGCGCAGTCGGTGCCGATGATCTTCACGCCACGGTCGGTCAGTGGCTGGGCCAGGTTGATGGCGGTCTGGCCGCCCAGAGAAGCGATGACGCCGTCGGGCTTCTCAAACTCGATGATGTTCATCACATCTTCGGTGGTCAGAGGCTCAAAGTACAGCTTGTCGGCGGTGGTGTAGTCGGTGGAGACGGTTTCGGGGTTGTTGTTGATGATGATGGCCTCGTAGCCAGCCTTGCGGATGGTCATAACCGCATGGACGGTGGAGTAGTCGAATTCCACGCCCTGGCCGATGCGGATCGGGCCGGCACCCAGGACAATAATCTTCTTTCTGGGAACGTAAATAGACTCGTTTTCCTGCTCGTAAGTGGCGTAGAAATAGGGGACATAGCTTTCAAACTCCGAAGCGCAGGTGTCAATCATTTTGAAGCTGGGGAAAATCCCGGCTTCCTTGCGCATCCGGTAAATCTTAATTTCGCTGGTGTTCCAAAGCGCCGCCACTGCCCGGTCGGAAAAGCCCATTTTCTTGGCCCGGTACAGCGACCTGACGTCGTGGGGACCGGCCTTCAGCCGTCCTTCCTCCTCCACAATGTTGCGGATTTTCCGCAGGAAGAACAAATCGATCTTCGTCTGCCGGGCAATGTCCGCCACGTCGGTACCCAGCCGCAGCAGCTGGGCAATGGCAAAAATCCGGTCGTCTGTTCCGACCTTCACATACTCCAGCAATTTTTCCCGGGTCCAGTCCTGGAACTTGGGCAGGTACAGGTGGTGGGCGCCAATCTCCAGGGAGCGAACCGCTTTCAGCAGGCTCTCCTCCACAGTTCTGCCCACACTCATCACTTCGCCGGTGGCCTTCATCTGGGTACTCAGGTGATTGTTGGCATCAGAAAACTTGTCAAAAGGGAACCGGGGCATTTTGGTAACCACATAGTCCAGCGCCGGTTCAAAGGACGCCGGGGTGTTGGCCAAGGGAATTTCGTCCAGAGTCATGCCCACGCAGATTTTGGCAGACACCCGGGCGATGGGATAGCCGGAGGCTTTGGATGCCAGTGCCGAAGACCGGGACACCCGGGGATTGACCTCAATCAGGTAATACTGGAAGGAATTGGGGTCCAAAGCGAACTGAACGTTGCAGCCGCCTTCAATCTTCAAAGCCCGGATAATCTTCAGGGCGCTGTCCCGGAGCATATGGTACTCTTTGTTTGTCAGCGTCTGGGAAGGGCACACCACAATGGAGTCGCCGGTGTGAATGCCCACCGGGTCCAGGTTCTCCATGTTGCAGATGGTGATGGCGGTGTCGTTGTGATCCCGCATCACTTCATATTCGATTTCCTTGTAACCTTTGATGCTCTTCTCAATCAGCACCTGGTGTACAGGAGACAGGGCCAGGCCCTGTTTCAGCAGTTTCAGCAGTTCCTGCTCATTGTCGGCAAATCCGCCGCCGGTACCCCCCAGGGTAAAGGCAGGCCGCAGCACCACCGGGTAGCCGATTGCATTTGCCGCTGCAATGCCCTCTTCCAGGGATTCGGCAATGGAGGACGGCAGCACCGGCTCTCCCAGGCTCTGACACAGTTCCTTGAACTTTTCCCGGTCCTCCGCCTGCTCGATGGACTCGCTGGAAGTACCCAGCAGCTCCACCCGGCACTCCCGCAAAACACCCTTTTTCTTCAGCTGCATGGCCAGGTTCAGACCGGTCTGGCCGCCGATGCCGGGAACAATGGCGTCAGGACGCTCATAGCGGATGATCTTGGCGATATATTCCAGGGTCAGCGGCTCCATATAAACTTTGTCCGCAATGACGGTGTCGGTCATGATGGTGGCAGGGTTGGAGTTGCACAGCACCACCTCGTACCCTTCTTCTTTCAGTGCCAGACAGGCCTGAGTGCCGGCGTAGTCAAACTCAGCAGCCTGACCGATGACGATGGGGCCGGAGCCAATAACCAATATTTTTCTCAGATCTGTCCGTTTAGGCATGGCGATGCTCCTCCATCATAGCAAGAAATTGGTCAAACAAGTAAGCGCTGTCCTGGGGGCCGGGAGCGCTCTCGGGGTGATACTGGACGCTGAAAATATGGTCGTCCGGGCACGCCGCCCCTTCCACGGTGCCGTCCAGGATATTGATATGGGTAATTTTCAGAGGTGTCTGTTCCACACTGGCTGCGTCCACAGCGTAGGAATGGTTCTGTGAAGTGATTTCAATTTTTCCCGTGGCCAGGTTCCGCACCGGATGGTTGCCGCCCCGATGGCCGAATTTCAGCTTGTAGGTCTTAGCACCGTAGGCAAGGCTGATGATCTGATGGCCCAGGCAGATGCCGAACATGGGCACCTTTCCCCGCAGCTGCCGCACCAGATCAATCACTGGGGTTACATCTGTCGGATCTCCGGGGCCGTTGGACAGGAACACGCCGTCGGGGTGAAGGGCCTCGACGGCCTCTGCTCCGGTGTTCCAGGGCACCACGGTTACATTGCAGCCCCGCTGGTTCAGACTGCGCAGAATGTTCTCCTTCATGCCGCAGTCCACCGCCACCACATGGAACCGGGCATCCGGAACAAAAGATTCCCGGATGCCCGGTGTACTCACCCGGGAAACTGCATCATGGGGCAGGGGTGTGGATGCCAGCATGGCCAGGCACTCCTCCTTCGGCGTCTGGGCATCGGCCAGGCAGACCTTCTGGCTGCCCTTGTCCCGGATCAGCCGGGTAATCATCCGGGTATCCACTCCAGAGATGCCCACAATCCCATACGCTTCCATTACAGCGCCCAGGCTCCGGGTGCTGCGGAAATTGGAAGGCTCAGGGTTATACTCCCGGCAAATCATAGCGCCGATGGTGGGGGTTTTGGTCTCGTAGTCATCGTCCGCCATGCCGTAGTTGCCAATCAGCGGGTAGGTCATAACCACCGCCTGATCCGTATAGGACGGGTCGGACAGAATTTCCTGATATCCCACCACGGAGGTATTGAACACCAGCTCCAGCACCTTGGTGTTCCGGGCGCCGAAACCGCAGCCGTAAACTTGCGTACCGTCTTCCAGAACCAGTTTCCGGTCAAAATTATCTTCCATAGTCATTATTTTTCCTCCGGTTCCTTGCTGCTTTTGTGGATTTTCTCTTCAAAGCGGTCCTTCTGTCCCACATCTGGCACCGCCGTGGGATATCCCCCGCCGAAGCAGGCGGTGCAGAAGCCGCTGTCCCGGCCGGTGAGCTGCCGCACGTGTTCCAGGCTCAGATAGCCCAGGCTATCCACCCCGATAAGTTCAGCGATTTCCTCCACGGTGTGCTGGTTGGCAATGAGGTTTTCCGCGCTGTCAATATCCGTTCCATAGTAGCAGGGCGCCACAAAAGGCGGCGCACTGACCCGCATATGAATCTCCTTCGCCCCCGCCTGCCGCAACTGGGAGATAATCCGGCGGCAAGTGGTGCCCCGGACGATAGAGTCGTCAATGAGAACCACCCGCTTCCCCTCCACCACCGGGCAGACAGGATTCAGCTTAATGTTCACGCCGCTCTCCCGCTGATCCTGGGTGGGGGCAATGAAGGTCCGTCCAATGTATTTGTTCTTGGTGAAACCAATGGCATAGGGAATACCGGAAGCATTGGCATAGCCGATGGCAGCGTCCAAACCGGAATCCGGTACCCCGACCACCACATCCGCCTCAACAGGATGTTCCTGCGCCAGGAAGGCACCCGCCTGCTGTCTGGCCAGACTGACGCAGCAGCCGTCTACAATAGAGTCTGGTCTGGCAAAGTAAATATATTCAAAAACGCACAGGGTTTTTGCCGCAGGCGGGCAGCTGTTACCGTAACTGCGAATGCCGGAATCGTCCACCACAATCACCTCGCCGGGTTCCACATCCCGGACAAAGGACGCACCCACCGCATCCAGAGCGCAGCTTTCCGAGGCAAAAACCACCGACTCGTCCCCCATTTTGCCCATACACAGAGGCCGGAAACCATGGGGATCCCGGGCGGCGATCAGCTTGGTGGGTGAAGCAATGACCAGAGAATAGGCCCCTATCAGCCGATTCATGGAGCGGCGTACTGCCTCCTCAATGCTGCCGCAGCGCAGCCGCTCCTGGACGATGATGTAGGCAATCACCTCGGAGTCCGTAGTGGTATGGAAAATAGAGCCCCGCTGCTCCAGCATGTTCCTCAATTCAAAGGAGTTCGTCAGATTGCCGTTGTGGGCCAGGGCCATCCGGCCCTTGTGGTGATTGATCACCAGGGGCTGGACATTGCGCTTGTGGTCAGAGCCGGTGGTGGCATAACGCACATGGCCCACCACAATCTTGCCGGGTCCAAGAGAGGCCAGTCGCTCCGCGTCGAACACCTCGTTCACCAGTCCCACATCCCGGTAGCTGGTGAATACCCCGTCATCGTTGACCACAATACCGGCGCTTTCCTGCCCTCTGTGCTGCAGGGCATAAAGGCCGTAATACGCCAGGGATGCCACATCCGTGCGGTGTGTAGAATAAACGCCAAAGACGCCGCATTCTTCGTGGATCTGTCGCATCTGAACTGCATATGCCTGATTTTCCATGGCTTCTACCTTTCTCCTTGTTCAAATGGGGCTCCGGTTTCCCAAAACCCTTCCAAAAAAAGAAGACACTGACGCCACAGAGGAGTTCCTCTGAAGACGCCAGTGCCTTCCAACGGCATCCAGTATACACCATCCCCGGACCAAATGCAATTGGCAATATTGCGGAAACCCGAGGCAATTTCCGTTTTGCGTTTTGCCAATATGCAAAAACATGCTTTTCTTTCAAAAGCTCCGGTTTTCTCCGGGAAGTACTCGGAAAATGCGGAGAAAAAAGAGAAAACCGGCATCCTTTCGGATACCGGTTCTATGGCGGAGAAGGAGGGATTTGAACCCTCGATACCCTTTTGGGGTATACACGATTTCCAATCGTGCGCGCTCGGCCAGCTACGCGACTTCTCCATACGCACAGCACACGCTGCCAGCCCGGTTATAATACAACAAGTGCCCGGATTTGTCAAGAACTTTCTTCCAAATTTCAAAAATATTTTTCCCTCCGTCGGTTTTTGCCGGCGGAGGGAAAAAGTGTCAATGGGCGAACTGGCTCATATACAGCTGGGCGTAGAATCCGCGCTTCTGGAGCAGTTCCTCGTGCTTTCCCTGCTCCACAATGTGGCCGTCCCGCATTACCAGGATCAGGTCCGCTCCCTGAATGGTAGACAGCCGATGGGCCACAATGAAGGAGGTCCGGCCCTGCATCATGGTATCGAAGGCCTTCTGAATCCGGATTTCCGTCCGGGTGTCGATGGAGGACGTGGCCTCGTCCAGGAACAGCATGGGCGGCAGACACAGCATCACCCGGGCAATGCACAGCAGCTGTTTCTGGCCCTGGGACAGATTGCCCCCGGCCTCGGAGATCACCGTGTCGTAGCCCTCGGGTAAGCGGCGGATAAAGCTGTGGGCATGGGCCTGCTTTGCAGCCGTCTCAATCTCCTCCTGGGTGGCGTCCGGCTTACCCATGGCAATGTTTTCCCGGATGGTTCCGGCTTTCAGCCAGGTATCCTGAAGCACCATACCCACGCACCGGCGCAGCCGTCCCCGGTTCATATCCATGGTGTTGATGCCGTCCAGACGGATTTCCCCTCCCTGGGGATCGTAAAAGCGCATCAGCAGGTTGATGAAGGTGGTTTTTCCGCAGCCGGTGGGCCCCACAATGGCGATCCGCTGGCCGGGCTGGACGGACAGATTGAAGTGGTCGATCAAAGGCTTCTCCGGAACGTAGGAGAATTTCAGATTCCGGATGTCCACGGCTCCCTTCACGGGGTCAGGGCACTGGGGGTGTTCCGGCTCCGGGCTGCGCTCGGGAGCTTCGATCAGTTCAAATACCCGGCCAGAGCAGGCCAGGGCGTTTTGCAGTTCCGTTACCACCCCGGAAATCTCGTTGAAGGGCTTGGTATACTGGTTGGCATAGTTCAGAAAGCTGGTCAGGTTTCCCACGGTGATGCCGCCTGCAATGGCCATCAGCGCACCGGTAAGGCCCACGCCGGCATAGGCCAGAGAGTTGACAAACCGGGTACAGGGATTGACCAGCGAGGAGAAGAAAATCGCCCGCAGAGAGGCCTTTTGCAGCCTGCCGTTGATTTCATCGAACTGTTCCATGGAGGCGTCCTCGTGTCCGAATGCCTGGACCACCTTGATGTTGCCGATGGTTTCATCAATGAGAGAGGTCTGCTCGCCCCGGGTCACCGTCTGGAGGCGGAACATAGAGTAGGTACGGGTAGCAATGAAGTTGGCCACCACCAAAGACAGCGGCGTGATGCACACAACCACCAGGGCGGTGCCCCAGTGAATCCGCATCATGAACACCAGGGTGCCCAGGATGGTCATGACGCCGGTAAACAGCTGGGTAAAGCCCATGAGCAAACCATCTGCGAAGGTGTCCACATCCGCAATCACCCGGCTGACCAGATCGCCCTGGGCATGCTGGTCAATATAGGAAATGGGCAGCACCTGGATGTGTCGGAAAGCTTCGTTGCGGATATCCCGGGTCACCTGGAAGGTCATCCGGTTGCACAGCTCACTCATCACCCACTGACTCAGGCCGCCGATGGCGGCACAGAGAATCACGCCCCGGAGGAAAATCCACATCTGGTCAAAATCTACCTGTCCTGCGTCCACAATGCAGTCAATGGCGCTGCCCACCAGGATGGGGATATACAGCGTCATGCCCACATTCACCGTGGCCAGGACGATGGCCGCAATCAGGGTGGGCCAGTACCGGCGAATGCGAACCAGTACCTTTTTCAGAGTATTCCATTGATTAAGCATTGGTGCACACCTCCTTGGGGAACTGGGAATAGTAGATTTCCTGGTAAACCGGACAGGTTTCCAACAACTGGTCGTGGGTTCCCTGGCCCACCAGTTCCCCGTCATCCAGCACCAGAATCTCGTCGGCAAACCGGACGGAGGCCGCCCGCTGGGATACCAGGAAGGTTGTAGGCGGGTTTTCCATCTTCCGGATGGCCATGCGCAGATTGGCATCCGTGGCATAGTCCAGGGCGGAGGCGCTGTCGTCCAGAATCAGGATTCTGGGCTTGCGCACCAGCGCACGGGCAATGGTCAATCTCTGGCGCTGACCGCCGGAGAAGTTCACGCCTCCCTGCTCCACCGGCGCATCCAGTTCCCCTTCCTTGTCCTTCACCACTTCCCGGGCCTGGGCGGTTTCCAGCGCCGCCCACAGCTGGTCGTCGGTGGCATCCGGGTTGCCCCAGCGCAGGTTTTCCCGGATGGTGCCCTTGAACAGCACGGCTTTCTGTGGGACCAGCCCCACAGCCTTGCGCAGGGTCTCCGGATCATAGCGGTTTACCTCCACCCCATCCAGCAGCACCTGCCCCGACAGGACGTCGTACAGCCGGGGAATCAAATTCACCAGGGTGGTCTTACCAGAACCGGTGCCGCCGATGATGCCGATGGTCTGGCCGGGCATGGCGTGGAAGCTGATGTGCTCCAGAGAGGGATTGGACGCGCCGCTGTACTGGGCCGCCACATCCCGGAATTCCACCTCTCCCTTCAGGCCGCTTGCATCCAGAGTGCCAGGCTTCTGATCGCTTTTCAGCTCCAGAACTGCCGCCACACGGTTGGCACAGGCCAGGGATTTGGAGATGGTGATGATCAGGTTGGCCATCTTGATCAGCTCCACCAGAATCTGGGACATGTAGTTATACAGGGCAATCACCAGGCCCTGGGTCAGGATGCCGTTCTGAACCTGAATGGCCCCCACCCGCACCAGCAGCACCACTGCCAGGTTGATGACCACGTAGGTCAGCGGATTCATCAGCGCAGAAACCCGGCCTGCGGAAAGCTGGCTGGCAGTGAGGGCTTCCGTCTTACCGCAGAATCCGTTCACCTCATCCGTTTCCTTGCAGAAAGCCCGCAGCACCCGCACGCCGGACAGGTTCTGCCGGGTGGCGGAGGTCACGCTGTCCAGCGCCCCCTGCACCCGACGGTACATGGGCATGGTAATCAGCATCAGGCCGAACACAATCACGCACAACACTGGAATCACGCCGGCGAATACCAGTGCCGCGTCAAAATCAATGGTAAAGGCCATGAACATGGCGCCGAACACCACAAACGGAGATCGAAGCAGCAGCCGCAATGTCAGGTTCACACCGTTTTGCACCTGGTTCACATCCGAGGTCATCCGGGTAATCATGGTAGAGCTTCCAAGCTGGTCCACCTGGCTGTAACTCAGGCCCAGGATGTTCTGCATCAAAGCGTGGCGCAGCCGGGTGGAGAATCCCACCGCCGCCACCGCAGAAAAATACTGGGCGGAAACCGACATCAGCAGGCCAACCACACCCAGCGCCACCAGCACCAGGCACATCTGCACTACATAGCCCCGGTCCCCGTTGGAAATGCCCTGGTCCACGATTCTCGCCACCACCAGAGGGACAAACAGTTCAAACAGCGCTTCCAGCAGCTTGAACAAAGGTCCCAAAACGCATTCTTTTTCGTAGCCTTTCAGATACCGCAAGAGCTTTTTCAAACTACCACCTCCAAAAATACAGGGAGATTATACCACCCTTTTTCCGGGAATGCAACGCAAATACACCCCTTTTCCCCATGCAATTCCACCACCGGACAGAGAAAGACCGAAACCAAGTGGTTCCGCCATCCCGGGTCAGCCGGTACCCGCTTTTTCTTATTGTTTTCCCGTGAGAAATCCCGTATAATAGGAAAGGCACCCGCCTGGATTTCTTCCAGCTCCGGCTGGGAAGGTAAAAGGCAGATACACCTTTTTGACAAACCAAAGCATCTGTCCATTGCTTTCTGACCTGCAATGGAATATGATGTATGCACTATGCCTTATGAAAGGACTGCCTGTGTATGGAAAAGAAGAAAGGTTTTTCCTATCGCTGTTACCGGATTATTCGCTGGTTTGTCTGGTTGTTCTACCCCAGAACCAAGGTTGTGGGAGCGGAAAACTTGCCGGAAAGAGACGCCATTGTGGTGGGCAACCACGCCCAGATGAACGGGCCCATCACAGCAGAGCTGTACCTTCCCGGTGATCATGATACCTGGTGCGCCGGCCAGATGATGGCGCTGAAGGAGGTTCCGGATTACGCCTTTGCCGACTTCTGGAGCGGCAAGCCCAAATCCATCCGGTGGTTCTACCGGGGATTGTCCTATGTCATCGCGCCGCTCTCCGTTTGTGTATTCAACAACGCCCGAACCATTCCGGTGTACCACGATACCAGAATTGTAAAAACCTTCAAACAGACGCTGGCCGCTCTGGACCAGGGTAAAAATGTGGTAATTTTCCCGGAACACTACCAGCCCTATAATTCCATCATCAACGATTTTCAGGACCGGTTCATCGACATCGCCAAGCAGTATTACAAGCGCACCGGACGGTGCCTTTCTTTTGTACCCCTGTACAACGCGCCCAGACTGAAGACCATGTATCTGGGCGCTGCCATCCGGTACGACCCGGAGCAGCCCCCCGCGGCGGAGCGTCAGCGAATCAAGCAGGCGCTGATGGAGCGAATCACCGAACTGGCGCTCTCCGCCCCGCCCCACACCGTGGTTCCCTATGCCAATATTCCCAAGAAACAATATCCCCGCAATATACTGAATGAGGTGTCCGCTTCCCATGAAACAACCTGTGATTGACTATCGGGATTTTCGTCTGTCCAGAATCAACGAACCAGCATTTTCCCACTTAAAGCTTCTGATCGCCTGGCCCATTTATTTCGCCGCCTATTTTCTCACGGAAAATCTGATTCCGGCGGAAAGCTGCCATGTAATCTGGTGTCCCCTGGACGACATGATTCCCTTTTGCGAAGTATTTCTGATTCCCTATGTGGGATGGTACTTTCTGATCGCCGGCTCCCTGCTGTATTTCATGCTGTACAATCCGTCAAATTTCCGGAACATGATGCGCTACATCATCATCACCCAGATTTTCGCCGTGGCAATCTATGTAATCTATCCCAGCCGGCAGGACCTGAGGCCGGAAGTATTCCCCCGGGACAACATTCTGACCGCCATCATAGGTCTGCTGTACTACTTTGACACCAACACCGGCGTATGCCCCAGCCTGCATGTGGCCTATTCTCTGGGCATCGCCTCCACCTGGATGCGGGAAAAATCGGTGGGACCGATGGTGAAAGTGCTCATCTGGCTGTTTGCCATTCTGGTCTGCCTGTCCACCATGTTTATCAAGCAGCATTCGGCGGTGGATTTTTTTGCAGCCCTTCCCATCTGCCTGCTGGCAGAATACTGGGTATTTCACAGGAAAGGAACACAGAAATATGAAACACAGAATCGGTGACCGGAAAGACGGTGTGAAGCTGCGCAACATCCACGCCATGCATTTTGTCATGCCGCTGATGTACCCCAACCGGTGCGACAATGAGGCGTTCATCTCGGAGCGAATTGATCTGACCAACATCAACGCTTACCTGGAGCGGAAGAACGCCGGTAACCCCGAGTATGCCTACAACCTGTTTCAGGTGATGGTAACCGCAGTTCTGAAAACCATTACCCTCCGGCCCAAAATGAACCGGTTTATTGCCAACAATACCATGTACCTGCGCAATGAAGTTTCCGCCGCATTCACGGTGAAGAAAGTCTTCTCCGACGACGGTGCGGAGGCACTGGCCCAGATCCGAACCACCGGCAAAGAAACCATCGATGACATTCACGATGAGATTTTCCGCCAGGTCTCCCGCTGCCGCAGCGACAAGGTTGACCCCGGCACCCAAAGTCTCAACGCCGTGGCCAGCATCCCCGGTCCCGTGGCCCGTTTGGTGGGATGGGGCGCCCGCTGGCTGGATAAGCATGGGTGGATGCCCCAGAGTGTCATTGCCGGAGATCCCTACTACTGCTCCGCTGTTCTGAGCAATCTTGGGTCCATCAAGCTGCACGCCGGCTATCACCATCTGACCAACTGGGGAACCTGCTCGTTGTTCTGCGCCATTGGGGAAGCCAAAAGGCGTCCCTTCTTCGACGACGACGGAACGGTACATATGCTGGACAGCGTGGACATTGGCCTGACCATCGATGAACGTCTGGCCGACGGGTACTACTATTCCCGGACTGTGGCGCTGCTGAGAAAACTGCTGGAACATCCGGAGCTTCTGGATCTTCCCCTGAATCAGGAGGTAGATTAATCATGATTACTGCAAAAACGCCTTGGAAGGATTCCATGGGCGATACCCCCATGCATCTGGATTATTTTGAAGGGTCCATGTTCGAGGCGGTGGAAATCATCGCACAAAAATACCCGAAGAATGTGGCCTTTGATTTCATGGGCAAGTCCACCACCTACAAAGAGCTGGTGGAACAGATCGAAACCTGTGCCAAAGCCCTGAAAACCATCGGCATCCGGGAAGGCGACAAGGTCACCATCGCCATGCCCAACTGTCCCCAGGCCATTTACCTGTTTTATGCGGTGAATCTGGTGGGCGGCATTGCCAACATGGTCCACCCCCTTTCCGCGGAGAAGGAGATTGAGTTCTACCTGAACGACTCTGAAAGCATCACCGCCATTACCCTGGATCAGTTTTACCACAAGTTTGAAGCCATCCGGAAAAACACCAAAATCGTAAACATCATCATCGCCAGCATCCGGGACGCTCTGGCGGAGCCCATCCGCTCCGGCTATATGCTCACCGAAGGCCGGAAAATTCAGAAAATCCCGGAAGACGCTCCGGTCATCCGGTGGAAGGACTTCATGCGGCTGAGCCGGTGCTGCTTCTATAACTACAAGGTACAGCGCACCGGCGACGATCCCGCCGTGATTCTATACTCCGGCGGCACCACCGGCACCACCAAGGGCATCCTGCTGACCAACAAGAATTTCAACGCCCTGGGCCAGCAGGTCATTGCCGCCAATCCCATGTTCCGCCCCGGGGACAAAATGCTGGCTGCCATGCCCATCTTCCACGGTTTCGGACTGGGCGTGTGCATCCACACCATGCTGACCCAGGGAGGCCGGTGCATCCTGGTGCCCCGTTTCACCCCCAAAACCTACGCCAAAGACCTGGTGAAAAAGCGGTGCAACTTTGTAGCAGGGGTTCCTACCCTGTATGAAGCCTTGCTGCGGCTGCCGGATATGGACGGGGCAGATCTGAGCTGTCTGAAAGGGGTATTCTCCGGCGGAGACAGCCTTTCCATTGAGCTGAAAAAGAAATTAGATAAATTCCTGTATGACCACAAGGCCACCGTCCAGGTACGGGAGGGATACGGCACCACGGAAACCGTTACCGCCTGCTGTCTGACCCCCAGCCATATGTATAAGGAAGGCTCCATCGGCCTGCCTTTCCCGGACACCTACATCAAAATTGTGGAGCCGGGTACCGACCGGGAACTGCCCTACGGGCAGGAGGGCGAAATCCTTCTGGCAGGTCCCACCGTCATGCGGGAATATGTCCATCACCCCGAGGAAACCGCCCAAGCCCTGCGCACCCACGACGACGGCCTTACCTGGGTCTATACCGGAGATCTGGGGAGCATGGATGCCCAGGGATTTGTGTACTTCAAAGGCCGGGCCAAACGGATGATCGTCACCTCCGGCTACAACGTCTACCCGGCGCAGATTGAAAATATTCTGGATGCCAATGAACTGGTGCAGATGAGCTGCGTCATCGGCGTTCCGGATTCCTATAAAATGCAGAAGGTCAAAGCATTTATCAAGCTTGTTCCCGGGGTAGAGCCCAGCGATGCCACCCGGCAGTCCATTCTGGCATATTGCCGCAAGCACATCGCCAAGTATGCCATGCCCTATGACATTGAGTTCCGGGATGATCTGCCCAAGACCCTGGTGGGAAAGGTTGCCTATCGGGTGCTGGAGGAAGAGGAATTGAAAAAATCCGGTTCTCAGGAGCCGGTTCAGCCTACACTTCCGGTGTAATCGGGTAAAAACGCAGAAAAGCTGCCGTTTCCAATGGAAACGGCAGCTTTTTTGATGTGATGGACGGGAAATTCTTTTCCTGTTTCCCCACTGTGAAGCGGTCAGGCCGGGCATTCCCAGTCTGGCCGCTGTTTCATAGACTGCAATGATTCTGATCGTCCATCAGTTCAGTCTGGCATAGTCTTCTTCCGAAACCGGTCCCAGCCATTCGTTGGAGGTTTCCGTTCCGGGCACCTCCACAGCGATATGGGAAAACCAGCTGTCTTTTTTGGCTCCATGCCAGTGCTTGACCCCAGCGGGTATGGTGATCACCATACCGGGAGTCAGACTGACGGCATCTTTCCCTGCCTCCTGGTACCAGCCCTCGCCGGCAGTGCAGATGAGCAGCTGTCCGCCGCCCTCTTTCGCATGATGAATGTGCCAGTTATTCCGGCAGCCGGGCTCGAACGTCACATTGGCCAGAAAGACCGGGCACTGGCCGGGGACGGTCAGCGGATTGAGGTAGGAATTGCCCACAAAAAACTTTGCGTAGGCAGTGTTCGCCTGCCCAAGGCCGAATACATTTTCCTGTGCAAATTCCTCTTGATTCAGGTATTTCATTGGTCCTCCTTACAAAATGGGACGGAAGTCAGCCATGGTCTCCGATATCTTCAGCTGTTCCTCAAAAATTTTCTGAATGTTACCCAAATTGCCCAGGTCATAATCACAGGCGGGCAGGCGCATACAGCCCATGCCCAGATTGGAGAGTTTTAACCCCTGAAAATCCATGTAAATCATCCAAACAACCCCCTGTTGTATTATTTTGCGGCCTCATCAATGCAACGCAAAGCGTTCAGGCTGCGGGGATAGCCCACATAGGGCAGGCACTGAGAAACCACGTCAATGAGAAATTCCCTGTGATTTCCAATGCGAAGATTCGCGGCGGCGTGGCTGATCAGCTGAGGTTCACATCCCCCCTGGGCGGCCAGGAAGCAGAAGGTAATCAGTTCCCGCTGCCGGTAATCCAGGCCCCCTCTGGTATAGTAATCCCCAAAGCAGTTGCCCGCCAGCCAGCGGTTGATGTGCCGGCTCTCCTGCGGTCCGCTGTTCTGGAAACCCCGCATCTGTTCGCCGAAAATATCCACCTGGGCCTGATTCCCTGCCTCGATTCGGTTATCCGGGGTGGTGGTTCCCTGCCCCGGCAGCGGGAGGGTAACCCCCTGCTCTTCCAGTGCCCGATTGCTGGCCTCCAGAAACGGCAGCGTTCTGCCCAGGCCCAGATAGGCCGTCCCCTGGTAGACCAGTTCCTTCAGTTCCACCGGTGTCACCCCATTTGCCAGGGCATCCGGAACCAGACCCGAAAACGCCTCCGTGCCCTGGCAGCCCATCAAAGCGGCCAGGATCGCCAGAAAACGAGTCTTTCCGTCCAGGCTGCTTTGCTGAACCACCTCGTCAAAGGCAAAGTCATAGAACAGCCCGCAAAATTCCGGGTCCTTCTGCTCCAGACCAAAAGGGTCACGAGACATTCCTTCCCCAAATTGCTTGACATCAACTGACGCATCCATAGGTTATCCCCCCTGTTTGTCCTTGTGTTTCCGAATCTTATGGCGCAGATCGTCCAGCCGCTGAATCTGTCGTTCCATGGTATGAATCTGATTCAGGGCAGCACCCCGTTTTTCTTCCAGCATCAGCAGGCGCTGGGATTCCGTATGATTCTGTTCCAGCTGGAGGCGCATATAGGCTTCCGCTTCCTGTATGGTAAATCCCACATCCAGAAGGGTCATGATGGTGCCCAGCCGTTCCAGATCGATATCGTCATAACGCCACTGGCCCTTCACCTTTTCTTCCAACCCGCACAGATTCCAACGCTCATACGCCCGCAGAACATCCATGGGAATCTGGTAGCGTTCGCTGGTCTCCTGTGTGGTCATAACAGAACCTCCAAATAAAAAATGCAGGTGTCCCTCTGGACACCTACATTGTAAATCCATTTCATATATATGTCTAATGCTTATACCGGATGATGAGAAATAGCTAGAAAGCATTTCTAATGTGTTCCAGCAACGCTGCCATGGCAGGGGGAAACGCCTCCGTCTTCTTCCAGGCCAGCACGGTGCTTGCCTCCAGAGGCGGAGACAAGGGCAAAAATCGCAGCCCCTCATAACTGCACCGCAGCCGCACCGTCAGGAATGCACCCATGCCAGCCCGGGCAAGCTGGGTCATGTTATAGGGCAGATTTCCGGTTGCAGCCAGGTGGATCTGGGGGCCATAAGGCCCGAACCACCGCTCCAATTCTTTCTGCACCAGGCCCCGCTGGGTAAAAATCAGCGGCACCGACGCCAAATCCCGGGCGGTAACCGCCTCCTTCCGGGCCAGCGGGGAATCTTCCCGGACATGAACCCCCCACTGCTCCTTCACAGGCAGGCGGATGAAGTCGTACTTGCTGATGTCCACCGGCTCCAGCAGCAGGCCAAAATCCAGCATCCCGCCCTCAAGTTGTTCCTTGGTATTGTCGGCGTTTCCGCTAAAAATTCGGTAAGTCACCTGGGGATGCAGCTTCTGAAAGGACACCAGCAGTTCCGAAAGCAGGGACATTCCCTCCAGATCCCCGCTGCCGATGGAGATTTCTCCCCGCAGTTCCGGAGCTTTCCGGAATTCCTGCTCCGTTTTTTCCGCCAGATCCACCAGTTCCTGGGCCCGGCGGCGCAGAAGCATCCCCTCATCGGTCAAGATGATGCGGTACCGGCTGCGCTGGAACAGCTGAACCCCCAGTTCCTCCTCCAGCTGCATCAACTGCCGGGAAAGGGTAGGCTGGGTCAGATGGAGCAGCGCCGCCGCCTTTGTGATATTTTCCTCCCGGGCCACTGCCAGAAAATACCGCAACACCCGAAGTTCCATGTCCTCGCCCCCTTTTTTCCATTTTAACATAGTCCCAATCAGTCCGCAAGTCAAAAATGCTCTTTAGGTATATTTACATATAGAAAATGAGTATTTTACATATTTATCACTTTCCTTTACAATGGTGGCGTGAAAAAGCAGGCGATCCGTTATTGTGCAGTTTTCCCTTCCCATGGGCAGCAGTGCAAAACGGAATACTGGAACAGAAAGGATGCCGAAATAATGCAGTATGTTACATTGGGCAATTCTGAATTAAAGATCTCCCGCATTTGCATGGGGTGTATGGGGTTTGGGAACGCCCAAACGGGTCAGCACAACTGGACCATCGATGAACCCCATTCCAGGCAGATCATCCAGCGGAGCCTGGAGCTGGGCATCAATTTCTTTGATACCGCCATCGGTTACCAAAACGGCACCAGCGAGCAATATTTGGGCCGAGCACTCCGGGATTTTGCAAAGCGGGATCAGGTGGTAGTAGCCACCAAGTTTCTCCCCCGGACCAACGAGGAGATTCAGGCCGGAATCAGCGGTCAGGAACACATCCGCCGTTCCCTGGACAAAAGTCTTCAGAATCTGGGAATGGATTATGTTGACCTCTATATTTATCATATGTGGGATTACCAGACTCCACTGTATGACATTATGGACGGACTAAACAATGCCGTGAAGGAGGGGAAAGCCCGGTATATCGGCATTTCCAACTGCTTCGCCTGGCAGCTCTGCAAAGCAAATGCCTTAGCAGAAAGGGAAGGTTTTCCCAAGTTCATCTCCGTTCAGGGACATTACAACTTGATTTTTCGGGAGGAAGAGCGGGAAATGGTCCCCTACTGCCGTGAGGAATCCATTGCCCTGACCCCTTACAGTCCTTTGGCTGGCGGGCGGCTGTCCAAGCACCCCGGAGAATCCTCTATCCGGCTTCGGCAGGATAGCTATGCGCAAAGCAAATACAGCTCCACCCATGATCAGGACGCTCCCATCCTGTCCCGTGCTGCAGAATTGGCAGAGCGCCGAGAGGTATCCATGACAGAAGTATCTCTGGCATGGCTTCTGACGAAGGTAACCGCCCCGGTGGTGGGGGCTACCAAACTCCATCACATTGAAGGAGCCACTAAAGCGTTGGAACTGAAACTGACAGCGGCAGAATGCACATACCTGGAAGAATGCTATACCCCCCATCCCCTGGTAGGCGTCATGGCACAGAACACTTCTGTATCAGCCTGAAACAACCAGGTCGGGTCTGCAGGAAATCAGCGTACCTAGCTTCGAGCAAAACTGAAAGCCACCCTGCAGGGTGGCTTTCAGTTTTTTCCATTGATTATTCTGGTTTTAATTCTTTCCCCACGGAGCACTTCTCAGAACAGGAGCAAGGACAGCACCACGGTCACCACACCGCACACACCGATGGCCAGGCCGCTCATGGCGCCCTCTACCTCTCCCAGCTCCACCGCCTTGGAGGTTCCCACCGCATGGCTGCAGGCACCGATGGCCAGGCCCGCCGCCACAGAGTCGGAAATCCGGAACAGCCGGATCATCGTGGGAGCCAGGATGGCACCCAAAATCCCGGTGACAATCACCGCCACCACGGTAATGGGGGTCAGTCCTCCAGCGGATTCCACAATCCCCACGGCAATGGGTGTGGTCACCGACTTGGGCAGCAGGGACACGGTGAGCTGCTCATCCAGTCCCAGCAGTCTGCACAGGGCATACACACTGAGCATGGAGGAAGCCGAACCTGCCACTGCCCCCACCAGAATGGGCAGCCAGTACTGCTTCAGCACTGCCAGTTTGGCGTAGATACCCACCGCCAGACAGGCGGTGGCAGGCGCCAGGAACAGGCTGATGATCTCTCCGCCGGCGTTGTAGTCCTCATAGGGAATCCGGAAAATCAGCAGCACCCCCACCACCAGCACAATGGCAATCAGAAGGGGGTTGCAAAGGGGCGTGCGGAACTTCCTGTTCAGCCCGCAGCCCAACGCATAAGCAGCAATGCTGAGGAAAATTCCAAAATAGGGGGAAGCCAGCAATTCTCTCATTATTTCTTCCTCCTGTTCATCAGCCGCACCGTCAGCTGCACGCTCCAGGCGGTAACCGCGAAGGTAATCACCGTGCTGACCAGGCACACAATCAGAATCTTCACCCCGCTGCTTTGCAGAATGTCAAAGTAATTCATCACGCTGACGCCCGCCGGGACAAAGAAAAACGCCATATTGGCCAGCAGGAAGTCGGCTTTTTCCTGGATGTGGTGAACCCGGATGATGCCCGTCATCAGGCACACCAGCATCAGCACCAGGCCGATGACACTGGCAGGAATTGGAATCCACTGCTCCAGAATCAAGCTGACCCAGCACAGAGCAAACAGAAGTCCCACTTGCTTGAGAATTTTCATGGTTTTCTCCCTCTTCTCAAAATCAGATATCGGCTCTACATTTTAGCAGGAACCACCCAAAGAAAAAAGAGGAAATTTTGACAAAAAATCCCCCGATGACCGGGAGATTTTTGCCGAATGGCCCCGGAAAGGTCTGGCCTCCCCGGGGCTGCAGAAAATCGTCATTTCGTTATGGAGTCTGTGGAGCAATCAGCTCTTCCTGTACGTAAGTTAAGATATCGGATATCTGATCTTCATATGTCGGGAACCAGCTGTCCGCATTTTGGTTGATGACGGCATAATCTCCCATCTCCGCGTGAGCCACCCGGTAAGACCAGACAGCCCCCCGAGTATCCAGATAACCCGAGCCATGCACTGTGTGGGGATAGCTGATCTCCAGGGGCAGATCATTCCACCTGCCTGTATGGATGTACCGGTTGGTTTCCTGGGGATGATACCCCTCCGGCCAGAAGCTGAAATAAATCCATCCCTCCGACACCGCTTCCGGACGGCAGCGGACGCCGTAGCTTTCCGCCTGGGGCGTGTAGGATTCCACCTCATAAGTCCAGTCGTCGGGCAGTTCCAGCACCAAGGAAAGCGCCCCCTCCTCAAAGTAAATGGGGTCCTGCCACCGGTACTCCCCGCCGATGGCATAGGTGATCAGGGGTGCATCCCCCATCAGGGCCTGCATATACGAAGACAGGGCGCTGTCCTCCAGATTCCAATAGGTGACGGTTTCCAGAAGCGGCTCCATCGGGTCGTCTATCCGGGACAAGTCATCGCACAGAGCAAAGCGCAGTCCTTGCGACGTGCTGCGAATCACGGCGCACAGGTTGTTTACCCCATCGAACAGCGCCAGGGTGGAACCAGGCTCCGTCAGGGTCCGGCGCAGATCCGTGCCGCTCCAACTGCTCACATCCTCATCCGAGGGAGAAAAAGCGCTATCGGGAATTTCATGGAGAATCTCCAGCAGCTGCTCCAGCAGCTCCTGATTCAGGGCGCCAAAGGTCATGGACTGGGAGGACCCTCCTGCCGTGGCCGTATATTCCCAGACCACATTGGCTTCCGCGCTGGAAATGGCGTTTTCCGTCACCTGGCTCGTCCAATCCCAGGGGGAATCCTTGGTGGCGAAGGGCTCGCCGGAGGTGGGAAGGTTGCGGATTCCTTCCGTCCTGGTCCGGGCCATCTCTGTCAGCCAGGATCCCTGCTCCAGTGTATAAAAATACGTGGGTTCCTGGTCATATTCCCACAAAACCCCAAAATCCGGGGTGGTTTCATAGAAATCTCCGGTGCCATCGGCATACCAGATCTGAATTCCCGCCTGCATTCCCGGGTTGTCGGTGTACTCCCGGATATCCTCCGGCAGCGCAGCTTCTCCCAGAGACTCCGTTCCCAGGGCATTTTCTACCAGTTCCAGCACCCGCCGGGCGTCCTCTGTGGGCAAGTTCGCCAACCGTTTTTGATAGACCAGCTTCACCTGGGCAATCTCTGCCGACTTGGGAGCCGTTTCCACAGTTTCTTCCACTGCGGAAACTGTTCCAAATTGGTCGAACAGCGCCGCCACCCGGGCCGTCTGCAGCACCGCATAGGTGTAGGTAGGCTTTACCCGGTTATCAATCCACACCCGGGAATAGTCCCCGCTGAAATTCACATAAAAATGACCGTTCAGCACAATCTGGTTGGAGGCATCCCGGGTTTCGTCCCGGCTCCGGGACACCTCCCTGGTTTTCACCTGGATTTCTCTCATGGCGGCCAGCGCCCCGTCCAGGTCCTCCACCATCCGGGATTCCCCGTCCTGAACCAAGGTCATTTCTGTCACATTGTCCAGAAGATCGCCATAGTTTCTCCCGTCCTGGATGCCCGTCAGGGGCATTCCCTCCGGGTCCGTCAGGAAAGTCACTGCCACTGCGCCGGAGACAATCAGGGCAAGGAGCACCACCCAGAACCCCGGCTTTTTGTAAGACATGACCTGTTTGATCCGCTCCTTGACCCCTACCTCCCCAAAAGCCAAAGGGCAAGCGGCAATGGATTTGCGTCGGATACTGCAATGGAGCAGCGCCCGGGAATAGGCCTGCCGCTCCTCCCGGGACAAGTCCCGGATGACCTTCTCATCGCAGGCGGCTTCAATGTCCCGGCACAGCAGGATGTAGGCCAGCCACAGCACCGGATTGAACCAGTACACGCTCAGAAGCAGGAAACCCAGAGGCTTCCACCAGTGGTCCCGGCGGCGGATGTGGGCCTTCTCATGGGCAATCACATAGTCCCGGTCTTCCGGCTCCATGTGCGCAGGCAGGTAGATCATTGGGCGCAGCAGCCCCAGCACGAAGGGAGAATTCACCCGTTCGCTGCATTTGATCCCCGGCTCCACGAGAAACGCCGTGGCCATCCGCCGCCGCAGCATGAGGTAGCTGAACAGGGCGTACAACACCATCCCCGCCACGCCAACAACCCAGAGCCGGGACAGCACAAACGACCAGATCTGGGTGGGATTGGCGCTGGCTCCCGGAGCGGGAGTCAGGGACTGCTCCAGCGCCGGATTCACCGCCTGGTCCACTGCCTCCACCCCGCTTTGAATCCGGGGCGCGGCCGTATAGATAATTTCCTGGGGCAATGGCTCGGCGCTGGGAATCAGGCTCAGGGCGCTCTCCAGGGTAACCGGGCATATCAGCCGCAGGGCAACCAGCCCCCACAGCAGACAAAGCACCCACTTGGGGGTCTTCCGGAATACCAGGCGTACTCCCACCGTCGCCAGCACCAGGTAGCTGGCGGTGATGCTCATATTCACCAGCTTCAGAAATAACGCTTCCATAGGCCACCTCTCTATCCTTCAATCATCCGTTGGATTTCCTGAATTTCCTCCTCCGACAAGGACTGCCGCCGTCCAAACGCAGCGATGAATGCAGGAAGAGACCCCTCGAATTTTTTCTCAACCAGCTCGTCCAGCTCGGAAAGCTGCACCTCCTCCTTGCTGACCAGGGATGTGACAATGGTGTTTTCGTTCTTCACCACTCCCCGGTCAGACAGGCGCTTGATGACCGTATAGGTGGTGGTTTTGGACCAGTCCAGCTTTTCTTTGCAGAGCCTAGCCAGATCGCTGCTCTTGATAGGCTCGTTCTCCCACAGAATCAGGCAGAACCGATACTCGCTTTCAAAAATTTTCGGTGTCGGCATTTCCATCCTCCTATTCTAATTCATTAGTACAGCTTTATTCTAACAGATTAGAACAAAGCTGTCAATCCCTTTCCTCTGGTTCTGCGGTTGCTTTTTTCCCCGGCAAATGATATGATGAACCCAAAATTGAGGGTTTTCCCCTCCCCCACACACAAGGAGCAACCGGCATGAAATTTTTCCACCTGTCCGACCTGCACATCGGGCTGAAACTTTATAACCGGGATTTGGCGGAAGATCAGGCCCACATTTTCCGTCAAATTATCCAGGCCGCCCGGCAGGAGCAGCCTGACGCCGTGGTCATTGCGGGAGACGTCTACGACCGGGCCGTCCCTTCGGCGGAGGCCGTGGCCCTGTTCGACCGCTTTTTGTCCCAGCTGCATCAGGCCATTCCCCAGGGGGAGATTCTGGTCATCAGCGGCAACCACGACAGCGGCCCCCGAATCAACCTGTTCCGCAGCGTGCTGCAGCATCAGCACATCCACATGATCGGTCTGCCGCCCCAGTCCCCGGAGGAAACCATTGCAAGTGTCACCCTCACCGACACTTTTGGTCCGGTGACCTTTTACCTGCTGCCCTTCGTCCGGCCCTCCATGGTATCCAACCTGGTGGGTAGCGCCGAGGATTCTCCCCTGAGTTACGAAGAAACCCTTCGGCGGCTGATTCAGCGGGAGAATATCGACTTCACCCAACGGAATGTGTTGGTCAGCCATCAGTTCTATCTTCCCCTGGGGGCATCCGCCGGGGATATCCCCAGGATGGATTCGGAAACCGTCACCGTGGGCAATCTGGATGCGGTTTCCGCGGCCATTCTGGAACCGTTTGACTACGCCGCCCTGGGTCACATTCACAAGCCCATGACCGTGGGTGATTCCCGCTTTCGGTACTGCGGCACGCCCCTGGCCTGCTCCGTCAGCGAAGCCGGCCAGGAAAAAGCTATTTTGATGGTGGAGCTGGGAGAAAAAGGAAGCCTTCAGGTTACGCCCCTGCCCCTGAGCCCTCTGCGCCAGGTGCGACAGATCAACGGACCTTTGGTTCAGCTGCTGGCCCAGGCCAGCGAGGATTTTGTCAGTGTCACTCTCACCGACCCGGTGGATCTGGATGTATTCGACACTCTGGACCGTCTGCGGGATGCCTTCCCCAGCCTGCTGGAAGTCCGGCGGGAAACTCAGAGGGAAACTGCCTACCGTGATCTTTCCAGCCAGGCACCTCTGGACCCCTTCTCCCTGTGCCAATCCTTTCTAGGTGACTTGGAGCAAGAAGAGGCCGACCTGCTCCGGGAGGTTGTGCTGGAAGTGGAGGAGGATGCCCTATGAAACCCATCACCCTGACCATTCAGGCCTTCGGCTCCTACGCCCAGAAGACCACCATCGACTTTACAAAACCCAACCAGAATCTGTTTCTGGTCACCGGCGACACCGGAGCAGGAAAAACCACTCTGTTTGACGCCATCGTCTTTGCTCTCTACGGGGAAGCCAGCTCCTCCGGGAACAAAAAAGACGGTGCGGAGCTGCAAAGCCAATATACCGACTACAAAACCAAGCCCTTTGTGGAGCTGACCTTCCGGGAGTCCGCCGGGGAAGATGCCCCGATATACACCGTCCGCCGTACCCCCCGGCATCTGCGTCCCCTGCTCCGGGGCACCGGCACGAAAGAGGAACGGGAAACCGTGTCCCTGCTGCTCCCCGACGGCAGCGAGTATTCCCAGAACCAGAAGGAAACCGACGCCAAGCTGGAGCAGATTGTGGGACTGACCAAGAATCAGTTCATGCAGGTGGCCATGATTGCCCAGGGGGAGTTCATGGAGCTGCTCCGGGCGGACTCCAACAAGAAAAAAGAAATGTTTCGGAAACTGTTCCACACGGAGCAGTACCTGCAGATTGTGGATGCGCTGAAACGCCGCCGGGAGGAAAAGCGGGGCCAGATAGACCAGATCCGGATGATCTGCCGCAGCGAAGCCGGACGGATTGTGCTGCCGGACTTCTGCCCCGGCTGGGAGGAACTGGCCCAGCGCAGGCAGCGAATCTGTGAAAGCGACCAGCTCAGCGCCCCGGATCTGGAAGGACTGATATCTGACCTGGAAAAACTGTGCCGGCAGTTGGAACTTCAGAAAGCCCAGGCGTCGGAAGCCTATCACCAGGCTTCCAGCCGCCGGGACAGTGCCCGGGATCGCTTTCAGCAGGGGAAGCTCCTGCTGGCCAGCTTTTCGCAGCTGGAAAAAGCCCAGGCCCAGCTGGAACAGTGCGCCCGGGAAGAAGAAACCATGACCCGGAATGTCCAACTGGCGGGAGCCATTCAGAAAGCCTACGAAATTCAATCCCTGTACCAGCGGTATCAGGACGCCCAGCAAACTGCCGCAGATACGCTGGTACTGCTCCAAACCCAGGAAGTCTTGCTGCCGGGGCTGACGGAACAGGCCAGCCAGGCCACTAACCAGGCCCGGGAAGCAAAAGCTGCCCTGGATGACCGGCTTGCGCACTACGCTGCCGTTTCCCAGCGGGTGACCCGAGCCCTGAAAACCCTGGATGCCATCCAGGCCGCTCAGGCAGGAAAGCAAGATGCCCTGAAGGCCCTGAAAGATGCCGGACAGGCAGTGGAAGATGCCCAGAAAGCCTTGACAGATTGGGAAATCCAGGAGCAAATCTGGCGAGAACAAGCCTCCGCCCTCTCCGATGCCCAGACCCGTCTGGCCCTTTGGGAAAAGGAAAACCGGGAGGCCCAACACGCCTTTGAGGCCCTCGCCCATGCAAAACTTTGCCTGGAAAACCAAACCCGACAGGAAACAGCTGCCCGGCAGACCCAGGAAGATTACCGTCTTGCCCGGGAGGCCTATTTGCAGGCCAATCAAGAATACATTTCGGCACAAAACGCCCTGCTGGATGCCCAGGCAGGATTCCTGGCACGGGAAAAACTGAAGCCAGGCCAGCCCTGCCCGGTGTGCGGCTCGTTGGAACATCCCAATCCCTGCCCCATGCCGGAGCAGCACCGGAATCTGACCCGGGAGGGAGTGGACGCTCTGGCAGAGCGGGCCGCCCAGCTCCAGGAGAAGCAGACTCAGGCTTCCGCCCACGCCGGAGCCGCCCGGGATGTGCTGGAAGAAAGAACACGGATGCTGGTCCAGGCTATGGACAAGCTCCGGCAAAGTCTGGCGGAACATCTGGAACATATTCCCCGGGAGCTGTCTTTGGAGCAGGCTCAAATCCTTCTGGATGATTGGAACGCCCGACTCCAGTCCCAGGGCGCCAAGCTCCGGGAGCAGGCCCAGACGCTGGCGGAAGTCCAACAGTTCCTGGAAACCGCCGGAGCCGAAAAATCCGCCCGAAAAAGAGCATTGGAGCAGGCCCGGCAGGCATTTACCAATGCAAACGCCCGGGTATCCGCTGAAGAAGCCACTTTGGCAAGCCTTCTTGCCCAAAAGGACTACCCGGACCGGGACTCCGCCAATCAGGCACTGGCCCAAGCCGAAGCAGAAAAAGGACAAGCCGACCGGGCCTACACCACCGCCCGGGAAGAGGAAAAATCCGCCAATACCCTCCGGGACAAGGCCCAGGCCCTGTGCCTGAGGTATCGGGAGGCCCTCCCTCAGCAGGAGCAAGAAGCCGCCCGGCGAAAAGAAGAATACCAGGCTCTGCTTCAGCGTTCCGCTATGACCCCGGAACAGTGGCAGGTCCTGACCCGGGACCATTCCCGGCAGGAGGCCCAGAACTTGCTGGACGCCGTGAACGATCACCGTTCCCGGAAAGCCGGCGCAGAGGGCGCTCTTTCCTCCGCCCAATCCGCCATTGATGGCCAGCCCCGGCCCGACCTGGAAGCGCTGGAGGAAGCGGCCCAGGCGGAAGAATCCGCCCTGGAAGAAGCCCGCCGCCATCTGGCCGCCGTCACCGCCGCCCTGGACACCAATGCCGGAGTCCGGGATGCCCTGGCGCCCCAGATGGATCAGCGGGCCCGGCTGGCCCGGGAATACGCCCGGGTGGACAGTTTGTACCAGCGGCTGTCCGGCAAGGTCACCGGGGCCAGAATGGACCTGGAAACCTACGTCCAGCGCTGCTATCTGGAGCGAATTCTCCAGGGTGCGAACCAGCGGTTCCGGAATCTGTCCGCCGGGCAGTTCGAACTGCGGCTGGTAGAACAGTCCCAGGCAGGAGAAGGTCGGAACCGGGGACTGGATCTGATGGTCTACTCCACGGTCACCGGAAAGGAGCGGGAGGTTCGCACTCTGTCCGGGGGCGAGTCCTTCCTGGCTGCCCTTTCCCTTGCCCTGGGCATGGCAGACCAGATTCAGGAAAAATCCGCCGCCATCTCCCTGGACATCCTGTTCATCGACGAGGGCTTCGGCTCCCTGGATGACCGGGCCCGGACCCAGGCAGTGAAGGTGCTGCAGCAGATGGCCGGAGGCAGCAAGCTCATCGGCATCATTTCCCATGTGACGGAGCTGAAGCAGCAGATTGACAATCAGCTGCTGGTAACCAAGGACCACACCGGCAGCCACGCCCGTTGGTCCATCCGATGAAAGGAGACGTCACGTGAAAAAATGCAGGATCACCGTCATGCGTCAGGCAAGCTATCCGGACCTAAGCGCCCAATACGAAAATCCCCAGGACCATCCCTGTGATCTGCAGGTGGGCCAGGTTTTCCTGGCCAACGGCTGGGAAAAACCGGAGGGGCTGTGCCAGAGTGCCTGGGACAGCATGTCCCCCTTTGTCCTGGCCCTGAGTCACGGCGCCCAGGGGCTTTACAACGGATGGATGAAGAATCCCAGGTCCGCCATGATTTCCTGCAACGACGGTTTCCGGCCCGTGAGTTTTCTCATTGAAGCTCTGGAAGAGGAAGCGGAATAAGAAGGAGGAAAGCCCATGTTTGACAATCGAATTGCCGTGGTAACCGGCGGAGCCTCGGGCATCGGCAAGGTCATTGCACAGCAATTTCAGGCCGCCGGCGCCCGGGTATGCATCATCGACGTGCTGCCCAACGACTATTTTGTGGGAGATCTGGCCGATCAGGCCGTGCTGGAAGCCTTCGCCCGGAAGGTGATCGATCAGTATGGTCGGGTTGACTATCTGATCCACAACGCCAAGCCGCTGACCCGGGGCATTCAGGATTGCAGCTACGACGAATTCAACTACGCTTTGCGGGTGGGGATCACCGCCCCGTTTTACCTGACCAAACTGTTCGCCCCCTACTTTTCCCCGGATGGTGCGGTGGTGAATATCTCCTCCTCCCGGGACCGGATGAGCCAGCCCCAGACGGAAAGCTACACCGCCGCCAAAGGGGGCATCCACGCCCTGACCCACGCTTTGGCCGTGAGTCTGGCGGGAAAGGTCCGGGTCAACTCCATCTCCCCCGGCTGGATCGACACCGAAGGTACCCATTACACCGGCCCGGACGCAGTTCAGCAACCCGCCGGACGGGTGGGCACGCCCATGGACATCGCCAACATGGTACTCTACCTGTGTTCGGACAAGGCCGGATTCATCACCGGCGAAAACATCTGCATCGACGGGGGCATGACCCGCCAGATGATTTATCACAACGATTTCGGCTGGACTCTGAAAGGGTAATGGGCCGAAAATCAAACTGTGGAAAGAAGAGAAAAACATGAAGTCACTGATTGAAACATTCCATCATCCGGAAAAGTATGGAAAAACCCTGCTCAAATGGGGCTCCCTGGGTGTCCTCATCGGCATTGTGGGGGGATTTCTGGGGGCGGGTTTCCACCACGCCCTGTCCTTTGTCACCCAGACCCGGGGACAGTACCCCTGGGTGCTGTATCTGCTGCCTCTGGGCGGCCTTCTGACCCTGGGAATCTATCGATGGCTCGGCCTGAAAAACAACCGGGGTACCAATGAAGTCATTGACGCTGTGCTCAACGACGGCTATGTAAAACCCACCATTGCCCCGGCCATCTTCCTGTCCACCGCCATCACCCACTTCCTGGGCGGTTCCGCCGGACGGGAAGGGGCGGCCTTACAGCTGGGCGGCGCCAGCGCTTCCCTTCTGGGACGGCTGTTTCACCTGAAGGAAAACGAACAGGCGATCGTGACCATGGCCGGCATGGCGGCAGTTTTCTCCGGGCTGTTCGGCACGCCCCTTACCGCCACCCTGTTTACCATGGAGTTTGCCTCCGTGGGAACCATTTTCTCCCCGGCACTGCTGCCCTGCTATCTGTCCGCCCTGACCGCCAGCCAGCTGTCGGCGGCCCTGGGCACCCATCCGGAAACCTTTCCCCTGGCTGCCGCCTCCCTGACCCTGGTCAGCGGTATTCAGCTGGTGGCACTGGCGATTCTGGTGGGCATTGTGGGAATCCTGATGTGCTTTACCCTCCACGAAGGGGAACACCTGGCCAAGCGGCTGCTGCCCAACAGCGTGGTGCGGATTGTGGTGGGTGCCCTGGCGGTGATTGGCATGACCCTGCTGGCCGGAGATCAGCGCTACAACGGCTCGGGCATGGAGATGGCCATGCAGGCCGTGGGCGGCAGCGCCCAGTGGTACGATTTTCTGCTGAAGCTGCTGTTCACAGCAGTGACCCTGTCCGCCGGATTCAAAGGCGGCGAGATCGTGCCCACCTTCTGCATCGGCGCCACCTTCGGCTGTGCCGCCGGAGGGATGCTGGGTCTGGACCCCGGTCTGGCAGGAGCCATGGGACTGGTGGGGCTATTCTGCTGCGTCACAAACAGCCCTCTGGCCGCTATCGCCCTGAGTGTGGAAATGTTCGGCAGCAGTAATCTTTCCATGTTCGCTCTGGTGTGTGTGATCGGTTTTGTAGTCTCCGGCAACTGGGGGCTTTACAGCAGTCAGATCATCCAGTTCAGCAAATCCCGGATGGTACGGCGGCGGTTCGACACCGGGGAGCCGGTTCCCCCCTCTCAAGAATAAAACTGTTTTCCGGGCAGAGGCAACGCTTCTGCCCGGTTTTGCAACATGGGGAAATTTCCCGATTTGCATTTTGAAAAAATCTGTGATACAATGGTTAAAATTTGTTACAAAAAGGAGAATCCCCATGGGAAAACGAATTCTCAGCGTGAGTATATGTTTTTTACTGGTGCTTTCTCTGGTTTCCGGTGCCCTTCCCCGGGCCCAGGCCGCCCAGCTGGACGGGCACAACCTGGCCCTGTCCGTGGACGGCAGAGACCCGGTAACCGTGAAGGCCTATCAGAGTTCCTATGGCAACAATCTTCTGCTTTCCCTGCGGGATGTGGCTGCCGCTGTCACCGACACTGCCAAAAGCTTTGACATTGCCATCGAGCCGGACGAGGAGTCCGGCACCCGGATCGTGATTCGTCCCGGAAACGGCTATACCCCGGTAGGCGGCGAAAATGAGCCCATCACCGAATTGAAGGTTGAAGACAGCTTTTATGCCAGCACCAGCTACAACAAGCTGTTCATCGACGAGCAGGAAATGCGCCTGCCTACATACCTCCACGGCGATGGGGAAGAACGTCCCAAGGACATCTTCATCCGGCTGGTGGATCTGGGCATGTACTGGAATCTGAATCTGGTCTACACTGGTGAGGACGAAATGTCCCTGGACACTTCCTCCGATTACCTGTATGATCTTCAACTCCAGGAAGAGGAGGGTTATTTCCACTACCTGCACAGCATTGTCCTGGCAGATGCCAACACCGGCTGCATTCTCTTTGAGCATAACGGAGACCAGCCCACCCAGATTGCCAGCACCACCAAGCTGATGACCTATCTGCTGGTAAAAGAGGCACTGGACGCCGGGCAGATTTCCGAGGACACCACCTGCACCGTCTCTGAGGAGGTCTACCGTCTGGCCAATTCGGAAGACGGCATCTACCGGAAAAACGCCAAATACGGCACCCTGGAGCTAGGTGCTGAAGTGACGGTGGAGGATCTTCTGAAAGCCATGCTGATGATCTCCGCCAACGAGGCTGCGCTGGCATTGGCGGAACTGGTGTCCGGCTCGGAAGAAGCCTTTGTGGAACAGATGAATCAGCGGGCCCAGGAACTGGGGCTGACCACCGCCGTCTTCTATAACCCCCACGGCCTGCCCAGCTATACCCAGTCCTCTACGGTCTCCAAGCGTCAGAATGAAATGAGCGCCGAGGATATGTTCCGACTGACCCAGTATCTGCTGATGAATCACCGGGAGCATCTGACCGCCATCACCCAACAGATTCTGGCAGATGTGCCCAGTTTCGGCCAGACCAAGGACGGAAAAACCGCCTATACGAAAAATACCAACTCCCTGCTGTACAATTTGGAAGGGTGCCTGGGCTTCAAAACCGGCACCACCAACCGCTCCGGCTCCAATTTGGTCAGCGGTTTGCCGGTCACCGACGGCAACGGAGATACCCACGATCTGGTGGTGGTGATTTTCGGTGCCGAGGACGATGCGGAACGCTACGAAAAATCCGCCTGGCTGTTCCGCTATGCCCAGCAGTACTACGCTTCCAATCCTTTCCCGGAAGACCTCGTAATCAATACGGAGGTGTATACCGTTCCGGAAACCACTGCCGTCCCCCAGACTCTTCCAGAAACCGTGGCAACGGAGGTGACTGTACCGGTCACACAGCCGCCGGCGGAACCGGCAGAACAGGTAACGCCTTTAACCCTCATTCTTGTGGTTATCGCCTTCCTGGGCGGCGTGGCGGTGACCCTGATCGTGGTTCTGATTGTCGTCAAGTCCCGGAGCCGCAAAGGTCGTTATGGTCCCAAATACGTCCGCTGACAGGTAATTTTCCATCTGCTCATCCGAAAATTTACATATTTTTTAATTTTGTGTTGACATCATCCTCAAATAGTGGTATGATGCTGGCAAATTGGATCGCTTAGATAGAGGCGCGAGGTTCATCAGTACCCTCCGGCAAGGCCAGGCAGCCGCCGTGGGAGAAAGGGGACATCGCCGAAGTGTTTCGCAGCTGCCTGGCTGCGGTGCGCTGGGTCGTCGGGAAATACCCGCCGGACTGTCACAAAACTTTGTGAAGCGCTATCAATGGCTGGTCGGGATATCACCATTATTCCGTCTTCCCCATGGACCGCTTGACAAAGCGGTCCATTTTTATTTCTCCCGTTTCCCGGCTCACCGGGAGAAATATAGAACATCGCCGGGAACATCACAAAGGAAAGGTGAAAAAAATGAAGAAGATTCTGTCTGTTCTGATGGTTCTGGCCATGATGCTGGCCATGACCGCCTGCGGCGGCGCCGATACTGCCGAGACCACCGCTGCCCCCACCGAAGCCGCCAACGTTACGGAGGCTGCCGGTTCCGGGGAAACCACCGCTGCCCAGACCGCTGCGTCCATCCCCGGCCTGGAGGATGGCGTGCTCACCGTGGGCATGGAGTGTGCCTACGCTCCCTACAACTGGATGCAGATGAACGACGCCAACGGCGCTGTCCCCATCTCCAACGTCCCCGGTTCCTACGCCAACGGCTACGATGTGATGATCGCTCAGAAGATCTGTGACGCCTACGGCTGGGAGCTGGAAATCGTGTCCAGCGCCTGGGATTCTCTGACCCCCGCTGTCCAGTCCGGCACCATGGACGCCAACATCGCCGGTCAGTCCATGACCGCAGAGCGGATGGCGGAAGTGGACATGGCCGGCCCCTACTACTACGCCACCATCGTCTGCGTCACCACCAAGGACAGCCCCTATGCGGACGCCGCCTCCATCGCTGATTTGGCCGGCGGCTCCTGCACCGCCCAGTCCGGCACCATCTGGTACGACTCCTGCCTGCCCCAGATTCCCGACGCCGACATCCAGTCCCCCGCAGAAACCGCTCCTGCCATGATCATGCAGCTGCAGACCGGCACCGTGGATTTCATCTGCACCGATATGCCCACCGCCATGGGCGCCGCCGCCAAGGATGACAGCCTGGTGATCCTGAACTTCTCCGGCACCGACGGCGACTTCCAGTTCGCCACCGAAGAGGAGCGGGCCGAGAACGTGAACATCGGCATCGCCGTCCAGAAGGGCAACACCGCTCTGAAGGACGCCATTGATGCCGTCCTGTCCACCATGACCGAGGACGATTTCAACGCCCTGATGGATCAGGCCATTTCCGTTCAGCCTGAGGTCTAAAGAAATATCCCACATACGTTCATCCTCCGGCCCTGATTCCAGGGCCGGAGGATGGATGCTGTATCAGAAAGGAGCGCCCCTATGGAGCGGTTAGTCAAACTAGGCCAGGACATGATTCTGCTGTGGCAGAATTACAGTGCCGGCTACCTCAACGGCATCCGCAGCACCCTGATTCTGGCCGTGGTGGCCACGGTCATCGGCTGCGTAATCGGCCTGATCTGCGGTGTACTGAACACCATCCCCTACACCAAAACCGATCCCCTGCCCAAGCGGTTTGTTCTGAAGCTGATCCGGGTGCTGGTGCGGGTGTATGTGGAGGTCTTCCGGGGAACCCCCATGGTGCTCCAGGCGGTGTTCATCTACTACGGACTGCCCTACTTCACCAGCAACAGCGTCCAGTGGCCCAGCGTGTGGGCCGCCGCCATCCTGGTGGTGTCCATCAACACCGGCGCCTACATGGCCGAATCCGTCCGGGGCGGCATCATCTCCATTGACCCCGGCCAGACCGAGGGCGCTAAAGCCATCGGCATGACCCACGTCCAGACCATGCTCAGCGTCATTCTGCCCCAGGCGCTGCGCAACATCATGCCCCAGATCGGAAACAACTTCATCATCAACGTGAAGGATACCTCCGTCATGTTCATCATCACCTTCACGGAGTTCTTCGCCTTCCACCGCTACATCACCGGCGTGAACAATATGTATTTCCCCTCCGCCGCCATTGAGATGATCGGCTACCTCACCATGACCCTGATTGCCTCCTTCCTGCTGCGGTGGATTGAGAAGCGGATGGACGGCTCCGACAGCTATGAGCTGGTTCAGGGAGACGCTCTGACCATGACCGCCGGAACCTACAGCCACCCGGATCGGGGGACTCCCTTCGACGAGCGAAGCAAGGAAAAACGGGAGAAAATCCGTCAGGACCTGAAATTCGGACGAAACAGAGGAGATCGCTGATATGGCTGACAAAATTTTGGAAATCCGCCACCTGTCCAAGGCCTTTGGAACCAATCAGGTGCTGCGGGACATTGACTTCACCGTGGACAAAGGAGATGTTATCTCCATCATCGGCGCCTCCGGCTCCGGCAAGTCCACCCTGCTGCGCTGTGTGAACCTGCTGGAAACTCCCAGCTCCGGAGAAATCCTCTATCACGGTCAGAACGTGGTGGGAAAAGGCGTGAACGCCGCCGCCTACCGCTCCCATGTAGGCATGGTATTCCAGTCCTTCAACCTGTTCAACAACATGACCGTGCTGGAAAACTGTATGGTGGGCCAGATCAAGGTGCTGAAAAAGAAAAAAGAAGAGGCCCGGGACCACGCCATGGAATACCTGGTAAAGGTGGGCATGGCTCCCTACATCAACGCCAAGCCCCGGCAGATCTCCGGCGGTCAAAAGCAGCGGGTGGCCATCGCCCGTGCCCTGGCCATGGACCCGGAGGTACTGCTGTTCGACGAACCCACCTCCGCCCTGGACCCGGAAATGGTGGGCGAGGTGCTCACCGTCATGCAGACCCTGGCCAACGAAGGAATGACCATGCTGGTGGTTACCCATGAGATGGCCTTCGCCCGGGATGTGTCCACCCATGTGGTCTACATGAATCAGGGTGTCATCTGCGAGGAAGGTCCCCCTTCTGAGTTGTTCGGCAACCCCCAGCGCCAGGAAACCAAAGACTTCCTGGCCCGGTTCCGTCAGAACTAAGTTCTTTTCCGCAATAAATATTCGGCACCGGGAAAGCAATTTCGCTTTCCCGGTGCCGATTTTTAATGTTCCAGCATTTGATTTAAGTTGTAAACGTCACATTGACCGCTGTCATCAGTGCCCACCGCCACCAGGGTTCCATCCTCCTTGATTCCGATGATATGCTCCTTCCCTGTTCCGATGGCAATGACATTCGACCAGTGCATGGCGGCGTGCTGGTTGCAGTCATCGATTCCGTGGACCCATACCGTTCCCTTCTCCCGAAGGCCGGCGGTATAGCCCTCTCCCACGGCCACCATCCGGGTGTCCAGCCATTTGGCCAGATTGTCACACTGTCCGTGGGCATTGCCTCCCACCGCAGAGACAGTTCCATCGGAATGGACTCCCACCACATGATTGGTGCTGACACTCAAAGACACAATGTCCGACCAATTTTCCAGAGCGCTGTTCTGGAAGGTACCGCAGGTCAGCACCCTGCCGTCCTGAGTCAGGGCAAAGGTAGAAGTATTATTGGCTGCCACGGCCCGGACATCTTTCCACTGTCCCACGTCACATTGGCCGGACTGGTTTGCTCCCACGGCTACTACTGTTCCGTCCGACTTCACCCCTACAGTATGCCAGGAACCGGCGGCCACAGCCACAATATCCGTCCAGTCGGACACTTCACACTGACCGTATACATTGGATCCGGCGGCCACCACCGTTCCGTCAGCGCGCAGTCCCACAGTGTGGTCTGCGAATGTACTGATCTGGACAATGTCCCGCCAGCCAGAGGTACTCCGCTGGGCATAGGTATCGTCCCCGATGGTCACAACCGTTCCATCACTATACAAGATGGCCGTGTGCCGGTTGCCGCCATCCACGGCTATGGGTCTTCTAGGTCCCGGGTCCGCTGTGGACTGGACCGGAATTGTCTGCTCCGGTTGGGAAATGGTCTCCGGAAGGAATGTTTCCACCTCTTGAATTTCCTGTTGGGGCAGCGTGTCCGGCGTTATGACGGGAGCCATCGTTTCTACCGTGGAGGGAGTCTGCCCATCCCGCAGTTCTGCGGCAATTTTCCATGCCAGCAGCAAGACAACCAGGGCTGCCGCTACCGCAGCAATCTGAGCGATTGCGCTCCTACTCTTCTTTCCAATCCGTTTTCCGCACTGGCGGCAGAAAGGGCCGTCCTGTCTGCTCTGTACCCCTCCACAGGACGGACATACCACCTCATCCTTCAGGTTATATCCGCAGTGACTGCAATAATTTCCGGACTGTACCTCTTTGTGGCAGCGAGGGCAAATCATCCGCCCCACTCCTTTCCTTTTTCTTTTACGGAGTGAAAAAGATATCACTCTGTTGTTAGGATAAAAGGAATTTGAAGGATTGTCAAGCTACTTTTTGTTTTTCCCTCACCTTGCCCTGGCCAAAGTCAGATGATTCAAATCCACCGCAACGTTGGTGCTGTAAGTATAGTCCCAGGTACCCTCCCGGTTATACACGGAAGAGAGAACCACAGACAAATACACTAAGTTTCCCTCCGTCCCATATTCCGCTGCATGAACCAGGATGCTGCCATATCGCAGTTCAGAAGCATTCAGATCCTTGGGCTCCGTCACGGTAAAATAGTTTTCCCACTGGAATCTGCCATCTGCCCCGGTGGTGAGATAGACTTCCACATTCACCGGCAATTCCTCACAATACCCCTCGTCCTGAATGGTCACACGGTAATAGGATGTTCCCTCTGAATCCTCCATGGTGATTTCCTTTTCCCGGCCGTTCATCACCGGATTCCTGCTGTACGCCTCCAGGGCGTCGCTGTATTCCTCCCGGGAAATCACCTCCGCCGTCACCTGGGGATGTCCGGCATTGGACAGGGTAAGCAATTCCCGGAGGCGGCTCAGTTCCCGCTGGGATACTGTCTCAAGCTCTCCATAAGGAAAGCTCCCCAGTTCCACGAACCGGTCTTCCTGAAAAATCCGGTAGATCACCGTCTTGGTTTCCTCACCCTGATGGTCCATCAGCCAAATGTCATAAGTGTAGACATCATACATTGCCGTTGCCCGGCGATAGAATTTGTCATAGGCAAACTGAGCCGCGGAGTCTAACTGCCAGTCCGAAGTTTCAGGCTGGAACTGAAAGTCCACCTGGAACACACCGTCCTGGTAAAACACCCGGTGGTCAAGCAGGTCGCTCAGGCCGTAGGCCTGCTGCAGATAGGCGGTATAGTCCTCATCTGTCAGATCTTCCCACTCTTCGGGCAAGATGGACTCGCCAAACACAGTGTCCGTGGACAAGGAGGTTTCCCCGGGTCCCAATATTACGCCGCAGCCGCACAACGCAATCATCAGCAGGAGCGTCAGTACCAAAGCCACGGCGGCATTCTGCCGCTGGTTGAGAATCCCCAGCAGCCGGTTTTTCAGCTGCTTTTTCCCCAGAGACATTCCGGTGGTCAGCGGCACCTCCCGGGAAATTTCCTGCCCGGCCAGGGCAATCAAGATCTTTCCATACGTTTTCCGTTCTTCCTGGCCCAGTCCCTTCACCACCTGCTCGTCGCAGCTTCCTTCACAACGCATTGCCAATTCTCTGCCCATCCAGATTGTCAGGGGATTGAACCAGTGAATCGCCAGAACCACAGCGGCAAACCATTTGTAGAGAATGTCCTGCCGGCGAAAATGGGTCAGCTCATGGCGAAAAATCCAGGCCAGTGTCTGGTCGTCTTCGGTCTGCGCAGGCAGCAGAAGCACCGGACGTATGATGCCCAGAAGCATTGGCGTATGGATGGCAGTGCAGCGGAGCAGGGCAGGCTTTCTTCCCCCGGACAGGGTGTCCAGAATCTTCCGCTCCATTTCGCCGGCAGGTATCGAACACTTTTCAACTTCCCGGCGAAAGCGGAAATAGGGGATGGCCTTTCTTCCCAGGGAAAGCAGAAATCCTGCCAGCCACACAGCCGCCGCTGCTTCCCAGAGCGATACTTTCGGAGATTGCCGGATCACTTCTTCTGCTCCAGCAGTCTCATTCTCCCATGAGGGCGCAGGCTGAGATGCCTGTTGATCGGATACAGCGACCACTGCCACGGGTTGAGAAAGTTCCTGAGAAACCGGCAGCAGGCCCGGCAAGGGCAGAACCATCCGCAGCAGCACCAGCAGCCAAAGATAGTAAAGAACAGTCTGGGGTATTACTTTTCTGCCCAGCCGCCCGGCAGCAAACAGCACCAGGGACATGGTACTGCCCGCCAGGGACATCCAAATCAACGTCTTCACAAGCTCTTCCATGATGCCACCCTCCTGTCAATATTGTTCCAGCAGCGCCTTCAGTTCCGCCAGATCCTCCTGGGTCAGATCCCTGCTGTCCACCAGTGCCGCTACGAAGGCGCTGGCCTTGCCGTGATAAAGCCTGTCAATCATCCGTCGGGAAGCCCAGTCAGCATAATCCCTCCGGGTGATGACCGGGCTGTAGAAAAAAAGATTCCGCTTCTCCTGCATCACCGCCCCCTTCTGGTGTAGCCTGTTTACCAGGGTTTTGATGGTAGTGGCCTCCCACGGCTGGCTCCGGCGCAACGCCTGGCGAATCTGCGGGATGGACAGGGGCTCGCCTGCGTCCCACAGTACCTGCATGATCTCCAACTCCGCATCGGTTATCTTCTGTAAAACCTCGTTCATGCGCTTCCTCCTTTGCGTTACAATTGTAGTCTAATTAAATGATAACGCATCAGACTACAATTGTCAACCAGGAAATCGATAATTCTTCTTCCGGAAGATTGAAAAATCAGATTCGCCCTTGCTCACAGGAGAGAAACATGATAAAATTCTCCATAGAAACCAACTTCAAATGCGGAATGGAGCAAATTTCTATGAAAGACGGATTTGTAAAAGTTGCGGCGGCCACCCCCGCCATCCAGGTAGCAGACTGCACCGGCAACGCCGCCAGAATCCTGGAACTGATTCATCAGGCGGACAGCCAAGGGATCAAAATTGTTTGCTTTCCCGAACTTTGTCTGACCGGCTACACCTGTGCCGATCTCTTTCTTCAGCCCACCCTGCTCCGGGGGGCGGAAACCGCTCTGGAGACCATTCTGGAGAAAACCCGGAATTTAGAAATTCTCTGCGCTTTGGGCATTCCGGTGGTGAAAAACAGCAAACTCTACAACTGTGCCGCCTTGATTCAGGGGGGTAACATTCTGGGACTGATTCCCAAACAGCATCTGCCAAATTATTCCGAATTCTATGAATCTCGCTGGTTCCAGCCTGCCGACCCGGCAGTTCTGGACACGGTTACCCTTTGCGGTCAGGAAGTTCCCTTTGGAATGCGCCAGATTTTCTGCTGCGATACGCTGCCCCAGCTCCGGCTGGGTGTGGAAATCTGCGAAGACCTGTGGGTCCCTGATCCTCCCTCTACCCGTCTGGCGGCTGCCGGAGCCACGGTAATTCTGAACCTGTCCGCTTCCGACGAAACGGTGTGCAAGGATCAGTACCGCCGGAGTCTGGTCACCGCCACCTCCGGACGGCTGGTCTGCGGCTATGTATACGCGGACATCGGCGAGGGGGAATCCTCCACCGATCTGGTCTTCGGCGCTCACAACCTGATTGCCGAAAACGGCGCTCTCCTGGCCCAGAGCCGGTTTTCCCAGGGACTGCTGGTCAGTGAACTGGACGTCCATCGGCTGAGTCAGGAACGGCAGCGGATGACCACCTTCCCGGACTCCCCCCAGGACTTCCGGCGGATTCCCTTCTCCCTGGCTCTGACTGAAACCACGCTGACCCGAAGCGTGCCCGCCAACCCCTTCGTCCCTGCCGACCAGGGTGACCGGGCCGCCCGGTGCGAGGAGATTCTGCTGCTTGCCTCCCTGGGCCTGAAAAAGCGGCTGGAACATACCCATGCCCGGACTGCGGTGGTGGGGTTGTCCGGCGGACTGGACTCCGCGCTGGCCATTCTCATCACCAAAAAGGCCCTGGATATGCTGGGCCGTCCCGGCACCGACATACTGGCAGTGACCATGCCCTGCTTCGGCACCACAGACCGCACCCGGGACAACGCCTGCAAGCTGGCAGACTGCCTGGGTGCCACGCTGATGCGCATCGACATCGGCCCAGCGGTTTCCCAGCACTTCCGGGACATCGGCCAGGACATGGAAGATCATTCCGTCACCTTTGAAAATGGTCAGGCCCGGGAACGAACTCAAGTACTGATGGACATTGCCAACAAAACCGGCGGAATGGTCATCGGCACCGGGGACCTGTCGGAGCTGGCCTTGGGCTGGGCCACCTACAACGGAGACCATATGTCCATGTACGGTGTCAACGCCTCCATTCCCAAAACCCTGGTGCGGCATCTGGTGGCCTTCGTGGCAGAGACAAAAGGCGGCGACCTGGCCCGGGTGCTGGGAGACATTCTGGACACCCCAGTCTCCCCGGAGCTGCTGCCTGCTGTGGACGGCACCATCTCCCAGCGGACGGAGGATCTGGTGGGTCCCTATGAGCTCCACGACTTTTTCCTATACAACAGCATCCGGCTGGCTTTTCCCCCGGCCAAGGTCTTCCGGCTGGCGAAGTATGCCCTGGGAGATGTTTACGGCCCGGACACCATCCGCAAATGGCTGAAAACCTTCTACCGCCGGTTTTTCCAGCAGCAATTCAAGCGCTCCTGCCTGCCCGACGGCCCGAAGGTTGGTTCTCTGACCCTCTCCCCCCGTGGAGACTGGAGAATGCCTTCCGATGCCGTGGCCCGACTCTGGCTGGAGGAAACGGAACATTTATAAAAAACACATCCCCGGAGGAAAATCCTCCGGGGATATTTGCGTCAGATCAGTACTTTTCGTCTGCGAATCCGCAGCAGCTCCCACACGCCAATGGCGGCGCCCAAGGCCCACCGAATCAGCCAGGGACCCGGCAGCAGATAAAAAACAGCCACAATCACCAGGTAGGCCGCAGCATAAGGGACAATCATGCAGAAACGGAAGGGGTGATCCCCTTTTCCAAGGAAACGTCGGGTGTAGATCTCATGAATCGTCAGCTGCAGGCAATGGGAAATCATGGTAGCCAAGGCTGCCCCGGTCATGCCAAACTTCTGAATCAAGATGTAGTTCAGTCCCAGATTCAGCAGCGACGAAGCAATGGTCACCCCGGCAACCACCTTGGTCTGCTTGCGGTAGTACTCATAGTTGATGGGAAAGGTACACAGGAAATTCAGAAAATAACTGGTAACGAACACCGGAATCAGGTCCGTACCCACCCGGAAATCCGCATCAACAAAAATCCGGTACACCTCCCGGCTGAGCAGCAGGAACCCCATCGCCAGCACGGTGAACAGTTCCAGGAAGTTTTTCGCCTTTTTCTCCACGGCCTTCCGGTTTCCCAGCCGCATATCCTCAAAGAAGAAGGGACACCAGGAATTGTTCAGCGCAGAAAAAATGGTAAACATAATGCCGCCGAAGTTCATTGCGGCGCCGTAAATACCTGCCGGGTCAATGCCCAGCATCTGCTGGACCATAACTTTGTCGCTCTGGCCCAGCACCAGATCCGACAAGTTGTAGAACACCATGGGAATCGCCAGGTAAAAGCAGAACTTCCAGTACTCCCGGTGAAACAAGGTCTTCCCCTGCCAGAGAATCCAGATACAAGCCGGAATCCCCAGCAGCCCATAGGTAGCCGCAATGCCCACCACCCGTCCAAAATACCGGTCCTGCTCCGGCAGCTGAAAAATCAGCAGCAGAGACAGTCCCAGGCTCATCAGGGTCACTATCAAGGACATGAGCATATTCCGCCCGGCCTTGAATTCGTAAACAAATTTGCTGTTCAGGAAGTTGATGCAGAAGGTGCCGAACGCCTGAATCAGCATCAGCACCACGAGCCACCGGCTGAACTTTAACAGCCCCGCAATGGGGCCCAGGAAGCACAGCACCACGGCACTGCAGCCCAGAAACACCAGGAGGGACATCCCCATGGCGGCGGACTGATACCGGCGCTGCTCCTGCTCCGGGTACTCCATCCGGGCATTGACCAGGGTGCCCTGGGTCTGCATGGTGAACACAATGGCCAGCACTCCCGTCCAGGTGTTATATACCTGGGTGACACCATAGCCGCCGGTATCCAGCAGCCGGGTGAACAGGGGCATTGTAAAAATGGAAATGCCTCTCAGGAGTAAGGTACTGAGAATATTGAAAAACGCTACTCGATTTTGTCGTTTCATGGGTCATTCCTTGTGTTTTTGTTGGGTTATCCGGTCATAGATTCCCATTGCCAGGAGCAGGTTCCGCACCCGCTCCTTAGTCGAAAACCAACCGTAGGTCAGAAAGAATCCCGTATGAGTTCTCAATTCCCGCCGGGTTTCCCGGATCTGACTTGCATACCGGCGCCGGGTTTCCGGCCCGCTCTGAATCAACATCAGAAGCAGGTGGGAAAGGGCACGCACCAGCAGGTAATGGGCCTGGGGCTCGATATCCGGGTGATGCTCCCGGATGTCCTGGTAAATCTGCCGGGCATGTTGTGAGAAATGGAAGGTCTTCTCTGACACTGCCCGGTTTGTGATGCTCCCGGGCCGGTGGAAGTAGCAATAGTAGGGATGATTCCACATCAGAACCTTCTCCGCCAGCAAGCCCACCCGGTAGATCACTGGAACATCCTCGCAAATCATGCCCTCAGGATAACGAAGGGTTTCAAACAATTGCCGCCGGTAAATCTTGTCGCAGGCGCTGGAATCACAATGATCCCACAAAAAAATCTTCCCGGCCAGTTCCTTTCCGGAAATACACTTGGTTTCCGTCGGGCACAGGCCCAGCTTTTTTTCTCCTGTATCGGCGTTCACATCATAGCGTCCGCCGCAGAGCATTTGGGCACCGGACTCCTCCAGCAACGCCAGTGCCTGGGCATAGCACCCCGGCTCCACCCAGTCATCGCTGTCCACGAAGGTGATATAATCCCCAACGGCCTGCTCCAGTCCCATATTCCGGGCGCTGCTCAGGCCTCCGTTTTTCTTATGAATCACCCTTACCCGGCCGTCTCCGGCGGCAATCTGATCGCACAGCGCCCCGGACCCATCCGTGGAACCGTCGTCCACCAGGATGACCTCCAGATTCGTCCCGGGCTGATCCAGCAGCGATGCCACACACCGCTCCAGATACCGCTCCACATTATACACCGGCACAATCACGCTCAGGCGGATTTCTTGCTCCATAACCTACCCTCCTCAACTCAGCTGCCGGTAGATTTGCAGCAACGTTTCCTTATTGATTTTGGGATTGTGGGTCTGCCCGGCGTGCTCTCGGGCCGCCCGGCCCAAAATTCCCGCCGTATCCTCCATGGCAAACAGCTCCCGGATGTGATAGGCCATCAGGTAGGGAGCATTCCCCGGGTACACCCGGCCCTCTGTTCCCGGCGTCATCAGATCCGTCACGCCGCCTACATCCGCTGACACACAGGGTACCCCCAGCAGCATGGCTTCGCCCAAGGAATTGGGGGAATTCTCCACCGTGGAGGGCAAGACGAACACATTGGCCTTCAGGTATTCCGCCTTCATTTGTTCAGCAGACAAAGAGCCCAGAAAATCAATCCGGTCCTCCAGATGGTACTTCCGGGCAAGCTCCGCCAGATACACTTCATACCGGTTGGCCCGTAGCTTTTCCCCGGCTGTTTTGGCCAGGAAGCTCCGGCCTGGTACCCCAATGGTGGCGTCTGGATAGGTTTTCACCACTTCTCCCATGGCTTCCAGCAGATAGTGGAAGCCCTTGATGGGGTATACGCAGCTGGAGGCGAAAACCCGGTGCTTCCGGCAGGCGGAATAATCCCAGGCACCCTGATAAAAAGGCCCCCGAAGGGTCTCGTTGCAGAAATGGTACTGAGCCTGGGGAGCAATGGCCTGGGTGCAGGCCCGATCCCAGCTGGTGCGGCCGATTACATGGGCCACCTGGCGCAAGGCAGCAATTTCCAGTTCCCCCCGGAGCCGGAACTTTTCCTGCTGGCGCAGCAGGGTGTCCCGCCGGAGCAGGTCCCGGAGTGTCGCTCCACGCTGCACCTGCCGGGGCAGTCCCTCCAGGTAGTGCCGGGTATACACACTGCAAAGGCCCTGAATGCTCACCGCCACGCTTTCCAGCCTGCCCTCCTGCTTCGCCGCATTGACCATGGCCAGCGTATGGCCGTACTCGCTGCCCCAGATATGGAGTACATCCGGCTGGAAGTCTCGGATTTCCCGGCGGAACCGGGCCTCCAATTCCTCCTCATAGCGGTAGGCGCAGGGCTCCTGGAAGGTAGCATAATCCACCCGATCATTCAGTTTCCCCTGCCCGGGCTTTCCCGGGCAGAGAATCCGCAGTTCCAGATCTTCCTCCATGAGGTCGCTGAGAACATGGTCAATCCACAGCCCACCGATGGAGGCTCCGCCGTAGAGTTTTTCCTTCACTGCTCCCGGTGCGATGTTGCACAGCCACAGCAGGCGCATGAGATCACGTCCTTTTCACCGATTCCAGCATGGAAAGAATTTTCCCAGCCTGAATCACATTGTTTTTTTCCTTTAGAATAAAGTTCCGAGCCGCCATACCCTTGTCGAACAGGGCTTGGTCAGACTGGGAAAGCGTTTCCTTCAATGCCCGGGCAATACCCTGGGGTGTCTCTTCCCGAATCAGGTATACATAGGGCCGGTATTCCTCCGGCATCCCCGGCAGGCAGGTGGTCAGCACCGGAGTGCCGGTGGACATATACTCCATAGTCTTGGAAGGGAAGGAATAGCGGACAAATTCTTCATGGGTGGGCCGGGGATTGACCAGCAGCGTGGCCTGCATCTCCTTTTCCACCACCTGGGAACTGAGCAGCATTCCGCCATAGACGATTCGTTCATCCCGGGCGGCAATCTCCTTCAGCTCCGGAACATAGTTGCCCGGGCCGTAGATGTGCAGCCGTATGTCCGGCAAATCGGTCAACTGAAAGCCTTCCACCAGATCCGCCAGGCCATATTCCCGGCTGACCCCTCCGGCGTACAGACACACCCGGGGCTTTTCTTTCCCGGAAAGATCCGGTTTTTTCTGCTCCATGGTGATGTCCGCGTGTCCTTCCAGAATCACATAGGGTTTCCCCTTCGGATTCAGGGCGTCGTTCATGGCCTGGGTCAGCAGCACGTAGGAAGTGCAGTGGGATATGACAAAATTGGATATCTTCTTGGAAAGGCGGCTTCCCGACAGCAGATCAGGCATGTCGGTAACGATACCCACGCAAGGCCTGCCCCGGAGTCGGGCCGCCAGCAGGGCCGACAGGGCTGTCATCCGGTTCAGCACGTCCACCACCACGGCGGTGTCCCTGCCCCCCAGAGCCAGCACCTGGAAAAAAGTACCCAGTCCAACCACAATGGCCTTGGCCAGGGGATTTCGGATGGCTGGCAGATTCCGGTAGACCGCGCCGCCTTCCTCCTCCCGGGGCAGAAGAACCATTCTCTGGCTCAAAACCTTTCGGTTTACCGGGGGATTGGCAATCACGTCCACCTTTGCCCGAGCCGCCAGGCCCTCAATCAGCAGGCGATGATACTTCTGGGACTGAAAGGCAGGCTTCACCGGCACATGCTCAAACAGCCGCCGGTAGGTCTTGTCCGAGCAGGTGGTCACCGCATATAGTATCCGCATGGTCATTTCCCGCCTTCCCAAATATCCAGATGCGCCCGAACCATGTTCTCCATGGTATAGGGCCGGATTTTTTCCAGAGCAGCCGCCCCCATCTGCCGGAAGTCCCCGGCAAATACCGTCTCAATGGCCCGAGTCAGAACCGGGATATCCTCCACCGGCACCAGATATCCGTTGACCCCATCTTCCACCAGTTCCAGACCCGCCACGCACCGGTCGGTGGTAATCACCGGCAGACCGCAGGCCATGGCTTCATTGATTACCAGCCCCCACACGTCGCTGTGGGTAGGCAGTACAAACAGATCCGCCGCCTGATAATAGGCAGCCAGATCCTCTTTCTTCTTGAATTCCGCAAAGTGGACGTGATGCAGTCCATGAGCAATCACAAAATCCCGGTGACGCTCCTCCGGTTCTCCGCCCACAAAGTAAACGCCGGTATTCTCATCCAACTCTGCCGCTGCCTGCAGCAAGGCATCCATTCCCTTCTCCCGGGTAAACCGTCCAACATACAGAACAATCTTTTCCTCGGTCATTCCCAGTTCCCGGCGGAGAGCTTTCTTCTCTTCCAGGCTGGGAATCCGGGAGGGAATTTCCCGCTGCCGCAATGACGTGAAGGGATAGTCGAATACCCGCTCCCGCCGGGCGCCGTAATGGCACAGGTAGTCGGTGGTGTGGCTGCCGCTGCTGATCCACCAGGAAGCAGCGCTGACCAGACTGCGCTTGAAGCGGTACTTTGCCGGGGAGTCCGGGCGAATCAAGCCCCCATCCACCTCCATGTAGAAAGGAATGCCCCGGATTTTCAGATAGCCGATGGCCAGCATCACCGTGGGGCCGGAATATCCGCAGATCACAATGGCGTCCCAGGGTTTGGAAAGCCATTGGCACACATCCAGGCACAGATCCTTCCCCCCCAGGGACATCACCCGGGTCTTCAGCTGGATGGATTGGAAATTTCCTTCCTGCTCCACATACCACCGGGCATCCCGATGGGTCTTGTTCTCAATCCGGTCGGAAAACAGCACCGTCACGTCCAGATGCTTTCCCAATTCGTCGAAGAAATTCACCCGATAGGGAGAAGGGTAATTGGTAACAAACAAAATACGTTTCATGGTGTTCCCCCGCTGACGTCTCAGGCGTCAAACTCCACCCGGAAGATCTGGTGCCGGTTTTCCCGCTCATTCTCCGGTGGGGGCTGCATGTAGTCCCCGTACTGTGCGGTGAGAATGGCGTCATAGGCCTTGGGAATGACGAAATGATCATCTTCAAAAGGAGCCTCTATAAATTCAGAGAACCACTCTGCATTGTAAAACTCCCGATTGGAAATACCATCCTGCCGGGTCAGCACCCCGGTCTTCCCTGGCGCCTTTGCCAGTGCGTCAAACCGCCGGGTCAGTTCCCCGGAGTCAGCAAACATCGCCTTTCCCTGGTAAAACAGATAGCCAATCCGCTTTTTCCAATTGATCTTGTCACACTCCATCCAGGGCCGGTAACCGCATTTCATCAGCTTGGTACGAAACAGCTGCATCAGGCGATTGGTGTGAGCCATCCGGGCATTCATGTCATCGGGAATATAGTCAAAGGGGAAAATGTCGATATAAATGCCGTTTTCCTGAAGATTTCCGGTTTTTTTGCTTTCCAGATACAGGGTATGCCGCTTCATTACCTTTCCGAAAGGCAGGGCGCAGTTCGGCTCGGTATACCAGTTCTGAAAATAGTAGTCCTCTCCCAAAGCCTGGGGGGCAATCCGGCAGAACTTTTCATACTCCTCCCGGAGCATTCCAAAATCCAGATCATCATCCCAAGGAATGAATCCCTTATGCCGGATGGCGCCAATCAGGGTGCCGCAGCACAGGAAATATCGGATTCCGTTTTCCTGGCAGACCCGTCTGACCTCTTTGGCAATTTCCAGCTGCACCAGCTGTACCTTTCGCAGCAGTTCACGCTCCATGGTGTTTCCCCCTCATTTGCAGTTTGTCCCACAGCGGAAGTCCCTTCTCCACCAATGCCATGGTGGGGAAAAGCCAGAAAAAGAAGTCCGCCGTCAGATTCTGGGTATTGAAGGACATAAACAAAATGGCCAGCAGCAGCCCATTGGCCAGGATGTTTCGCTTCCGATCCCAGACCAGCGCCACCCAGGAGGCTACATGGATGCTTCCTCCCAGGATGCCCAAAATGGCATAGAGAATCATGGTGGAGCTGGTATTGTTCTCCACCGCATACAGCACCTGGGCGATTTTTCCGCCTACCAGCGGGTTCTGGAGAAACCAGACCCCATTCTGAAGCACCGATCCGATTCGATCCGTCCAGGATTCCTCTCCCGGCTGGAATTTGGAGACAAACATGGCGTACAGTTCCCAATACAGGGTGTTGTGCTCCCGGACCGCCTCTCCCAGCTTCCAGGCTCCCAGCGCTGCCAGCAAGGCGATGACCACCCAGGTCAAGGGCTTGCGGTAGAGCTTCTTCTCCCAGAACAAAAACAGGGCAAACAGTGCCAGCTCTATCATGCCGCCGGTGGCCAGCGTGGTGAGCATGGCTGCAGCCAGAATGCCGTTGATCACCCACATGATCCACTCCCGCTTCCAGGGGATATAGCAGCTGTTGAGAAACAGCCCCAGCATTAAAAAATACTGGTACACCCCCGGCTCCCGAAAAATTCCAAAATTCCGGTTCATCACATAATCAATGGATACAAAGCTCAGGCCAAAGTTATAAAAACGCACCTGCAAGGAATTTTCAAAAATGGGAACAGACAAAACGCCTGTTTCCTGAAGCCCCCGGAGAAAATAGGTAGCCGCAATGGAATACAGGGCAATCACCGTCAGCGCCGCCACATAGATTCTGGCCAGCTCACGGCTGTCCCGGAAATAAGTGAAGAAAATCGCCGCCAAAGGACAAAACAAGATGCTGAAATACATCATCTGCCAGTCTCGCTTTGCCACCATGGGCAGTACCAGGCACAGCCCGATTGCCGCCGCCAGGACCATCCGCCGGTCAGTGAAAATCTCCCGGAGCTGTCCCCGCTGGGAAATCAAAAAGCCCAGGGCCAGCAGGCACACGATTCCCGCCAAAGCGAACTGGGCCCGGTTGAAGCCCACAATCGCCGTGGTCACCAGGGTATTCCGGGTGAGAAACAGCATGGCAATCAGCGCTGCCGCCATCAGGACCTCTCCCCAGGGTTTTCGTAAGTAAGAATACTGCTTCATACTTGTGACTCCTCTGTTATGCTCAGAACCGCCCGGAGCAACTGTTGGGCCCCCCGGGGCACCGCCACACCGCCAAACTGACGGACAATTTCCTCGCAGGCGGTTCCCTGATAGACCACCGCCTCGGTGCCGCAGCTGCGGGCTTCCAGAGTGGTCATGCCGAAGGTCTCCTCGGCGCTGGGATTGACAAAAACATCCGCCGCAGTATAAATTTCCGCCAGTTCTTCCGCCGTGGCCGTCCGGGGCAGGGCCAGGATGTTTCCAGGCAAGCCCTTTCGCTGATTCTCCCGCAGGCCCACCAGCACAATCCGGAATCGTTCGTCCAGCAGTTCTGACAACTCCACAAAATCTGCCAGACCTTTTCTGGCATCCCAGACGCTGGCCACACCCAGCACTATTTTTTTGTCTTCCAGGCCGTACTTTTCCCGGAAATTGCCGGGCGTGGGATGAAACACCCCTTCATCGATCCGGTTATATTCCACCCGCACGGGATAATCCCCCAGGAAGCTCTGCTTCACCCGGCTTTCCAGCCAGTGGGACGGAACAATCAGGGTCAGATTGGGGATGCCGGTAAACAACTCTTTTTTCCGGCGGTAATTCCGCCTGCTGCCGTCCAGCAGCAGGCTCCGGGGATAGCTGCGCAGCTGGGGGCAATGGCAGCACTGACGTTTCCACTTGTCACAGCCCACAAAGTCAAAATAGGCGCAGTGGCCGGTAAAGCTCCAGCAGTCGTGAAGGGTCCAGCGGATTTCCTTTCCACAGGTGCGAAGATATTCAAACAGTTCCCCGATGTGCAGGTAATAGCCGTGGAGGTTGTGCAGCCAGATCACATCCGGGTCATATTCCCGCACCCAGTCCAGAAACCGCCGGGTGGCTGCCCGGGACCCGAAGCCCTGGTCATCCAGAATCCGGCTTTTCAGGGCATGAATCCGACAGTCCCAGGGACTGCCGATGCGTACCGTGGGCACGTCAGCACAGGAGGATTCTTCCCGGCCGAAGGCCAGGACACAGGTGTTTCCCTGCTCCATCAGCTCCCGGCAGGTCTGGGCCGCCAATCGTCCGGTGCTGCCAAAGCCCGCCACAGAATTGATAAACAGGTACTTCATGCTCCCGCCTCCTGAAAAATCAGTATTTTCTCCAGACCATTTTGTCTACCACGCCGGTGTAGGACTGAATGATCTTTACCACTTTGATGGAGACATTTTCCTCCACATAATCCGGGACCGGGATGCCGTAATCCCCTTCCAGATTCATCCGCACCGCAATGTCCACCGCCTGGAGCAGATGGTTTTCGTCAATCCCTGCCAGTACAAAGCAGGCCTTGTCCAGAGCCTCGGGCCGCTCGGTGGAGGTGCGAATGCACACCGCCGGGAACGGATGGCCCACACTGGTGAAGAAGCTGCTCTCCTCCGGCAATGTGCCAGAGTCGGAGACCACAGCGAAGGCGTTCATTTGCAGGCAGTTATAGTCGTGGAAACCCAGCGGCTCATGCTGGATTACTCTGGGGTCCAGCCGGAAGCCGCTCTCCTCCAGCCGCTTCCTGGAGCGGGGATGGCAGGAATAAAGAATGGGCATATCGTATTTTTCCGCCATGGCGTTCACCGCAGTGAACAGGGAGCGGAAATTCTTTTCCGTGTCGATGTTCTCCTCCCGGTGGGCCGAAAGCAGAATGTATTTCCCCTTGGCCAGGCCCAGCCGCTGATGAATGTCCGACGCTTCAATAGCCGGCAGGTTGGCGTGGAGCACCTCCGCCATGGGCGAACCGGTGACGTACACTCGCTCTTTCGGCAGGCCGCACTCGTGAAGATACTTCCGGGCGTGCTCGGAGTAGGCCAGATTCACATCGGAGATGATGTCCACAATCCGGCGGTTGGTCTCCTCGGGCAAGCACTCGTCCTTGCACCGGTTGCCCGCCTCCATGTGGAAAATGGGAATGTGCAGCCGCTTGGCGGAGATGGCCGACAGGCAGGAGTTGGTGTCCCCCAGAATCAGCACCGCATCGGGCTTGATGGCGTTCATCAGCTTGTAGGAACAGTTGATGATGTTGCCCACGGTGGCGCCCAAGTCGTCTCCCACCGCGTTCAGGTACACATCCGGGTCGGCAAGGCCCAGGTCCCGGAAGAAAATCCCGTTCAGGTTATAATCGTAATTCTGTCCCGTGTGGGCCAGGATGCAGTCGAAGTACTTCCGGCACTTGGTAATCACCGCCGCCAGGCGGATGATCTCCGGCCGGGTTCCCACCAGAATCAACAATTTCAATTTGCCGTCGTTCCGAAAGGAAATGTCAGAATAGTCCAGTTTGATGGTCATGATTCCACCGCCTCATAGAAGGTATCGGGATGCTGAGGGTCAAAGCACTCGTTGGCCCACATCAGGGTCACCAGGTTCTCGGTTTCGGAGAGGTTGATGATGTTGTGGGTGTAGCCGGGGAGCATGTGTACGGCCTGAATTTCCTCACCGGAAACCGGGAAGTTCAGCACTTCCTCCGTGCCGATTTTCCGCTGCTGAATCAGCCCCCGACCGGACACCACAATGAAAAACTCCCACTTGGTGTTGTGCCAGTGCTGCCCCTTGGTAATGCCGGGTTTGGAAATGTTCACGCTGAACTGGCCGCAGCTGCCGGTTTTCAGCAGTTCGGTAAAGCTGCCCCGGGCATCCACATTGGACTTCAAGGAAAACGCTGCCTTTTCCTGGGGCAGGTAGGACAAATAGGTGGAATAGAGCTTCTTGGCAAAGCTTCCCGCCGGGATATCCGGCATCAGCAGGGTCCGGGGCTGGTCCTTGAACCGGTCCAGCAGAGCTACAATTTCCCCCAGGGTGGCCCGATGGGTCACCGGTGCGGCGCAGTAGCGGCCATCCGGGGTCAGGACCGTGTTCAGGCCGTCGAACTCACAGCGATGCTCCTTCCCTTCCAGGGCATCCAGCATTTCCTCCACCAGGTCGTCGATGTACAGCAGTTCCAGCTCCACGGCAGGATCGCTGACGGTGATGGGCAGGTCGTGGGCGTAGTTGTGACAGAAAGTGGCCACCGCGCTGTTGTAGTTGGGACGGCACCACTTGCCGAACAAATTGGGGAACCGGTAAACCAGCACTTTTGCTTCGGTTTCAGCGCCGTAGGCGAAGAACAGTTCCTCCCCTTCCTTTTTACTCAGGCCATAGCCCCCGTTGGCGTAACGGCCGATCAGAGTGGCCTGGATGGAAGAAGACAGCATCACCGGGCAGGTGTTGCCATAGCGCTTCAGGGTGTCCAGCAAGGTAGAGGCAAAGCCAAAGTTGCCTTTATGGAAATCCTCAGGGTTTTCCGGCCGGTTTACCCCCGCCAGATTGAAGACAAAATCCGCCTGACGGCAGCCCTCCTCCAGCACTTCCGGAGCCGATTGCAGATCATATAAATACAGCGTATCCACGGTCAGTGCCGGGCGGGTTCTGTCCTTCCCGTCCCGGATCGCCTTCAGCCGCTCCGTCAAGTTCTTTCCAACAAAACCGGCGGCGCCGGTAATCAGAATGTTCATCCGGGGCTCCTCCTGCTTACGCCTTTTTCTTCCAGGCTTCCAATTCCTCTTGGATGTAGGGCAGCTGGAGCAGCTTGTGCTGCACCTGCTCCACATTCAGCAAGGCAGTGTTGTTGCTGTTGAACTCGGTGAGCACATTGCGCTGGGTGTCGCCCACTTTGAAATATTTATCGTAGTTTAAGTCCCGCTTGTCGCAGGGCACCCGATAGAAGTCACCCAAGTCGATGGCATGGGCACACTCCTCATTGGTCAGCAGAGTTTCGTACATTTTCTCGCCGTGACGAATGCCGATGACCTTGATCTCATGTTCCGGCGCAAACAGGCCGGTTACCGCTTTGGCCAGGGTCTCGATGGTACAAGCCGGGGCCTTCTGCACAAGAATATCGCCGCTGACGCCCTTCTCAAAAGCAAACAGCACCAGATCCACCGCCTCGTCCAGGGACATGACAAACCGGGTCATGGCAGGCTCGGTAATGGTGATGGGGTTGCCCGCCTTGATCTGGTCAATCCACAGTGGCACCACACTGCCCCGGGAGCAGAGAACGTTGCCATAGCGAGTGCAGCAGATTTTGGTTTTGTCCGGACTCACCGTCCGGGACTTGGCCACGATAACTTTTTCCATCATGGCCTTGGAGGTGCCCATGGCGTTCACCGGATAGGCGGCCTTGTCCGTGGACAGGCAGATCACCGCCTTCACCCCTGCCTCAATGGCGGCGGTAAGTACATTGTCCGTGCCGAACACGTTGGTCTTCACCGCTTCCAGAGGGAAAAACTCGCAGGAAGGCACCTGCTTCAGCGCCGCAGCGTGGAAAATATAGTCCACCCCGTTCATGGCGTTCTTCACCGAGGCCATGTCCCGGACGTCGCCGATGAAAAACTGAATCTTGCCAGAAGCTTCGGGATATTTGGCCTGAAATTCGTGGCGCATATCGTCCTGCTTTTTCTCATCCCGGGAGAAAATCCGGATCTGACGGATGTCCGTATCCAGGAAGCGGTTCAATACCGCGTTTCCAAACGAACCGGTACCGCCGGTAATCATCAGGGTCTTGTCGGCAAAAATACTCATATCGTTACTCCTTTGTCCTCCCGGGATTTCAGCAGGTCCCGGAACAATCTGCTATATTTTCTGGTTCCCAATTCCATGGAATATTTTTCCTCATACAGTCTGCGGCACACCGTCCGCATCCGGGCCAGGCGCTCAGGGTCAGCTTTCAGTTCCCGGATCGCCCGGGCCAATTCCTCCCACTGTCCGTTGCGCACCCACGCCCCGGCTCCCTGTTCAATGTCCCGGACAATATCGCACTCATCCATGATGGCCAGCAGCGGCACCCCGGCGTGGAGGTAGCAGTAGGTCTTGCTGGGCACGCACAGTCCCGTGGCGCCGGTTTCCAAGGACACCAGGGCGCAGCTGCTAACCGCCAGCGCATCCTGAAAATCTGCTCCGTGAAGGAAATCATACACGGCTACATTGGTGATGTTTTCCTCCCGGACGATGGCTTTCAGCTTTTCCAACTTGTTGCCATGACCGGCAAACAGGAACAGAATATCCTTTTCGTCCTTCAGCGCCCGGATGGCATTGAGAATGGTGTGCATGTCCTGCATGGTCCCCATGTTGCCGAAATAAGACACCACGAATTTGTCCCGGGTCATGGCCGCAAACCGGTTCTCCTCCGGCCTGGAGGATGGAACTTTTTCCTCGGGGTACCAGTTTGGAATCACCGTCACCCGATCCGGGGAAATGTCCCGGTGGCGGAGAATGTAGTCCCGCTGCTCCGAGGACAGGGAAACCACCTGATCCCCCCGGCGGAAGACGCAGCGGTTGATGTGGTTCATCAGACGGCAGATCATGCTGCCCGGCCGCAGGGTATCCGTCACCGTAGCAACCTCGGGATACAGGTCATAGGACACAAAAATCAGCTTGGTTCCGAACAGCGCCTTGGCCCAGGAGGCAACCCATGGCAGAATGGGAGGATTGGAGTACACCACCGCTGCCCGGTACCCGGCGATCTCCGGCAGGTGCAGCAGCACCATGAAGGTGAAGGAAAAATAGTTCACCAGCCGCCCCAGAAATCCTGACCGGTCCATCTGCAAATACTTCAGCCGGTGGATCTGGATGCCCTCCACCGTCTCCCGCCGGGGAATGGCCGCACCCTGGAGATATTCCCGTGGGTAGCCGCACACCACCCCCACGGAGAAGCCCTCCTTCGCCAGCGCCGCGGCAGTATCAAAAGGAAGCTGGGCGGAAGAAATATATTCCGGGTAAAAAAACTGGCACAAAAATACAATGTCTTTCTTATGTTTCATTGGGTAATCCCCCGCGCTGTTTCATCTTTCCGTTTCTATAATGGACTCCGTCAGCGTTCTGACACAATAATTCCGGGAATACCGGCTCAAATCCCAGTCATAGCACAGGCTGCCGAAGGCCTTGTCCACCAAAGGCGTCACCCGGCTCAGCAGCTTCAGCCCCCAGGTTGTCCCCCCCACCAGAATCAGGTTCTTCCCGTGGGCGTGGGAAATCTGGCTGACCACATCGCTGGTATTGGCATACTCGTTGTTCTGGGGGCAGAAAACCCCCGCCGCCCGGTCGTCAATCAGCTGCCGGATCAGCTCCGCCAGATTCTCCATGTACAGCATGGAGCGCTGGTTTTCCACCTTGGGAAACACCGGCAGTTTTTTTGCCAGCTTGGCCAGGGTCACATAGTTGCCCCGACAGCCCTTGCCGTAGACAATGGGCGGGCGAAGGATGGCCAGCCGGAAATCCTCTCCGGAAAGTTTTTCCAGTTCCGCCTCCGCCTGGGCTTTGCTGCGGCCGTAGTTGTCCACCGGATGCAGCGGCGTCTCCCGGGTGATGACCACCTGCTTTCCCAGAGGGGCGGACAGGCCGTATACGCTCTCCGAACTCATGAACAGGAACTGCCCCACCCCTTCGGCCTTGGCCTTCCGGGCGGTCTCCACCGCCAGATCCACGTTGACCTGCCGGTACTGTTCCCAGCAGGCAGGGTCGTCCTTGGTCTTTTTCTGGTGGACGATTCCCGCCACATGGAGCACCGCGTCATAGCCCTGGAAAGAGGTATTTTTCCATTCCTCTCCCCGCACATTCAGCGTGTCCACCTGGTAGTCCTCCGGCCACCGGGCCAGATACCCTTCCACGCTGCCGCCGATGTAGCTCCCGGCGCCGGTAATCAGGATCTTCTTCATTCGTTCTTTTTCTCCTTGTCAAGCTGTCCCGTTCCGCCTTCCACCACGCCGTCATGCCGCAGCACCGAGACAATGGTGCCGAAAAAGCATCTGCAGTCGAAGGCAAAGCTCATCTTCTGCACATACTCCCCATCCAGGCGAGCCTTCACGTCAATGGGCAGTTCATCCCGTCCATTGATCTGTGCCCATCCGGTGAGCCCCGGGCGCACGTCGTTTGCCCCATACTTGTCCCGTTCGGCAATCAGGTCGTACTGGTTCCACAGAGCGGGCCGGGGACCGATCACAGACATTTTTCCGGTAAATATCTGAAAAATCTGGGGAAGCTCGTCCAGAGAGGTTTTCCGCAGCACCCGTCCCACCCGGGTGATATACTGCTGGGGATTGTCCAGCAGATGGGTGGGCACATCCTTGGGCGTGCTGCTTTTCATGGTGCGGAACTTGAGAATCTCAAAATGAGTCTTGTGGATGCCCACCCGCTTCTGACGAAACAGCACCGGGCCCGGATCATCCAACTTGATGATCACCGCCAGAAGCAGGTAAACCGGCCACAGCAATGCAATGCCGCAGCCGGAAAGGACAATGTCCCACAGCCGTTTTCCAAACCTCTGATACATGTTCCCCAGTCCTTCCTGTCAAACCTTGGTGGGCTGATGATAGGTGGGCACAATGTCCGCCACAATGTCCTTGATGTTGGACACCTCCGCCTTACAGGCCTGGTCCAGCTGGACCAGCTGCTGACGGAACTTTTCATCGTCCATCTCGATAGGCTTGCCAATGTGAATCAGCTTGTTGGCCGTTTCCTGCATGCCCTCTTCCTTCATCAGAAGCTCTTCATACAACTTTTCCCCAGGGCGCAGGCCGGTATACTCAATCTTAATGTCCACATCCGGCTCGTAACCGCTGAGCCGGATCATATTCCGGGCCATGGTGTCGATTTTCACCGGCTCGCCCATGTCCAGAATGAAGATTTCCCCGCCTTTGGCATAGTAGCCCGCCTGAAGCACCAGACTCACCGCCTCGGGGATGGTCATGAAAAAGCGGATGATGTCCGGGTGGGTCACCGTCACCGGGCCGCCCTGGGCAATCTGCCGCTTGAACAGCGGGATGACGCTGCCGTTGCTGCCCAGCACATTGCCGAAACGCACCGCAACGAACTCCGTATCCGACTCCCGGTTCATCATCTGCACCACCATCTCGCACAGCCGCTTGGAAGCGCCCATGATGTTGGTGGGATTCACCGCCTTGTCCGTGGAAATCAGCACAAAGCGTTTCACGCCGTATTTTGCCGCAGCTTTCGCCATTTTGTAAGTACCGAAAACATTGTTCTTGATGGCCTCGTTTGGGCTTTCCTCCATCAGCGGCACATGCTTGTGGGCCGCCGCATGGAAGATCAGGTCCGGCCGGTAGGTACGGACCAGATAGTCCACCCGGTTGGTGTTGCGCACCGAACCAATCAGCACCTCCAGATTCAGCTCCGGGAAATTCCGCCGCAGTTCCATCTGAATATCGTAAGCGTTGTTCTCGTAGATGTCAAAAATAATCAGCTGTCTGGGTTTGGCGCTGGCAATCTGGCGGCACAGTTCACTGCCGATGCTTCCGCCGCCGCCGGTGACCAGCACGGTCTTGCCGGAGATATAGCCGATGATCTCTTCCAGATTAACCTGAATGGGCTCACGTCCCAGCAGGTCCTGGGGATCTACATTGCGCAGCTTGCTGACGCTGACTTCGCCGTTGACCATCTGGAAAATGCCGGGCAGCATCTGTACCTCGCACCCGGTGGTGGCACAGATGTCCAGAATCTCTTTGCGCTGCTTGGCCGGGCAGCTGGGGATGGCAAAGATGATTTTGCTGATCTTATACTGCCTGACCATCTCCCCGATCTGGTAGCGGTCTCCCACAATGGGAATGCCGCACAGCCGCTTGTTCAGTTTGGTAGGGTTGTCGTCAATGACGCAGGCCAGCCGATCCCGGACAAAGTCGCTGTTTACAAATTCCAGCGCCAGGGCCCGTCCGGCATCCCCCGCTCCAATGAGCATGACATTTTTCACCCCGGAGGCGTGGGCCGCATGGCTGATTTTCCGCAGAGCGGTCCGCCACAGCCGGTAGGAGAACCGAATGGTCACACTGCTGACATAGCTGAACAGAAAGCCCACCACCATACTGGACCGGGGAATCACCGTCCCGTCAAAGCCGAACAGCACCACACCGATCACAGCCAGCACAATATAGGCCCCGGTGACCCGGAATACCTCAGAGGTGCTGACAAAAGCCCAGATGCTGCTGTACAGCCGGAAACAGGCGAACACCACCACGGTAATGGCACACCAGGGCCCGATGGCGGACAGGTAGCCTGTCAGGTGGACATCCCGGATATTTTCAAAAGCGAAGTCCGCCCGAAACCACAGGCCAAGGAAAAAGGAAATCATGGTCGCCACCACATCCAGCGTCATAATTCCCGCAACCTTGCATCCCACGGAAAAATTGATATTTCGATTTTTTCGATTCTGCGGTTTTTTGAAAACCATTTCTTCACATCCAAATCTCTTCTGTAATCTCACGCGGGACTCCCGCCGTCCCGTTGTCTGCACATTCTGATCTATTATAACACAATCACTCCTGAACAGCAAGGGAAAAAGTATTGTTTACCTGCATTTTCCGGGAATATCCCAATCTTGACAAATATGCTATGCTAGAAGGTGAAAACCAGGAATGAAACGGATGAAACACCATGAAACGAAGATTCTTTCTATTGGGGCTGCTGGCCTCAGTTTTTTTCTGCACGCTGTCCGGCTGCGCCCGGACTGCCCCGCCGGCCCAGGTTGCCGCCACCACCCTTCCGGTGTATGATTTTACCAGCCGGATCTGTGCAGACACCCCCGTCACCGTCACCCGTCTGGTCACGGAGCAGATCTCCTGCCTGCACGACTATTCCCTGAACGTCCGTCAGGTCCGTGCTGCCGAGGCTGCTCAGGTGATTGTGATTTCCGGGGCCGGTCTGGAAGACTTTCTGGGAGATCTGCTGGAAGGCGAAAATCTGGTGGATGCCTCGGCGGGCATTCCCCTGATCTGCCCGGAGGAAGGTCATGACCACGACCATGAGGAGGACGGCCATCACCACGAGCAGGACCCCCACATCTGGCTCTCTCCAGCCAACGCCCGGCAAATGGCCCGAAATATTTTTGACGGTCTTTCCCGGCGTTACCCGGAATATGCCGATACCATGGAGGAAAATCTGACGGTTCTTCTTGCCGACCTGGACGCGCTGGAGTCTTACGGCCGGGAGCAGCTGGAAGATCTTTCCAGCCGAGAGCTGATTACCTTTCACGACGGCTTTTCCTACTTCGCTCAGGCCTTTGGCCTGACCATCCTGGAAGCCATTGAGGAAGAGTCCGGCAGTGAGGCTTCCGCCAAGGAACTGATTCATCTGATTACCCTGACCCGGGAGCACAGCCTGAAGGCAGTATTCACGGAAAAAACCGGCAGCGTATCCGCCGCCGGCATTCTCTCCCGGGAAACCGGATGTCCGGTATATAATCTGGACATGGCCATGTCGGGAGACAGCTATTTTGAGGCCATGTACCACAACATTGACACCATCAAGGAGGCCCTGCAATGAATCTGCATCATCATGACGGCTCCTGCGGGCACTCCTGCTGCCTGCGGGTAGAAAACCTTTCGGTGAACATCGGCGCCGACTCCATTCTTTCCGACATCAACCTGCACATCCACTGCGGGGAAATGGTGGCGCTGATCGGCCCCAACGGCGCCGGCAAATCCACCTTCCTGAAGGCCGTTCTGGGCCAACGGGAATATTCCGGCATCATCGCCTTCTCCGAGCCAGGACAGCGCAGCAAGAAGCCCCGGATCGGCTACGTCCCCCAGAGCCCTGCCTTTGACCCCAGCGATCCCATCAGTGTATCGGATCTGTTCGCCTGCTGCATGAGCAAGCGCCCGGCTTTCCTGGGTCTGGGCGGCGCCATGGAAAAAACCGTTCTGAACTGTCTGGAGCGGGTTCACGGTCAGGATCTGATTCACAAGCGGGTGGGGACCCTGTCCGGAGGCGAACTGCAGCGGGTGCTGCTGGCCCTGGCCCTGGAGCCGCTGCCCAACATTCTGATTCTGGACGAGCCCCTGTCCGGCGTGGATGTGGAGGGCATGGAAACCCTGATGGATATGCTGGACGAAATCCGCCGGGAATACGACCTTTCCATCCTCATGACCACCCACGATTTTTCCCTGCTGCCCCGGTACGCCGACCAGGTGGTGCTCATTGACCGCACGGTCCGCCGCCAGGGAAAACCCGCCGAGGTGCTGGATTCCCCGGAATTTCACCAGGTCTTTCACATGAGAGGAGGCAGCGTATGAGCCTTTGGTATGCCCTTTGCGACGCCCTTCCCGTGGAGATGCTCCACTGGGATTTTATGAAAAACGCCTTTCTGGCCCTGCTGCTGATGGCGCCATTGTTCGGCCTGATGTCTACCATGGTGGTCACCGGCAAAATGAGCTTCTTTTCTGATGCCTTGGGTCACTCCGCCTTCACCGGCATTGCCATCGGGGCCATCTTTGGCCTTGCCGCCCCCACCTGGGCAGCGGTGATTTTCAGCGTAGCCTTCGCCCTGCTGTTCTGCTATGTGCGCAGCCGCAGCAACCAGGCTGCTGAGACCCTGATCGGGGTCTTCTCCAGCAGTGCCGTGGCCCTGGGCATCTTCGTGGCCACCTTGAACGGCGGCAGCTTTACCAAATACAATACTTATCTGATCGGCGACATTCTCTCCGTCACCCCCCAGGAGATCGGCGTTTTGCTGCTGGTACTGGTGGGTGTGCTGATTTTCTGGGTGCTGTGCGCCAACCGGCTGACCCTCACCGCCATCCACCCCCAGCTGGCCTCCTCCCGGGGCATTTCCGTAGGGCTGTCTCAGACCTTGTTTCTGGTGGCCATTGCCGTGGTGGTGACCCTGTGCATTTCCAGCGTGGGGCTGCTGATTCTCAACTCCCTGCTGGTGCTCCCCGGAGCCGCCGCCCGGAATGTGGCCCGGAATCTGAAGCAGTACCACGGCTGCTCCGTGGTGTTTGCCCTGATCGCCGGAATTGGGGGGCTGATGCTGTCGTACTACACCGAGTGCTCCGCCGGTGCCGCCATCAGCCTGCTGCTGGCACTGATCTTCGCCGTGACCTTCTGCCTGCGCAAAAGGAGGATGTGACCATGGAGGCATCCATTCAGGCCATCGCCCGGATTCGCAGTGATTTTCCCACCAAGTTCGGCATTCCCCGGCAGAGCGGACTGGTGGAGGATCTGCGCTCCACCGTGGTGTTCGAGCCGGAATACCGGAATCCTGATGCCCTGCGGGGGATTGAAGAATTTTCCCACCTGTGGCTGATCTGGCAGTTTTCCCAGTCGGTCCGTCAGGGCTGGTCCCCCACCGTCCGGCCGCCCCGGCTGGGAGGCAACACCCGGATGGGGGTTTTCGCCACCCGTTCTCCCTTCCGGCCCAACAATCTGGGGCTGTCCTGCGTCCGGCTTCTGGGGATAGAGCATACCCGGGAGTATGGTCCCGTTCTTCATGTGGGCGGCGCCGACCTGATGGACGGCACCCCCATTTTCGACATCAAGCCCTACATTCCCTACGCCGATGCCCACCCGGAGGCAGCGGGAGGATTCACCGACACCGCCGGGGATTTCCTGCTGGATGTGGATTTCCCGGCAGAGCTGCTGAGCCTGCTGCCCGAAGACAAGCGGGCTGCCGCCCTGGGTGTGCTTTCCCACGACCCCCGGCCCTCCTACCAGCACAAGCCCGGGCGGGTGTACGGCCTGAATTTCGCCGGATTCGACATCCGCTTCATCGTGGAAGAGAACCGGCTGATTGTTCAGGAAGTAACCGCTGAGGAAGTGATATAGTCGCTCCACTATTTTCCACAAAATTGCCATTGTTTCTCGCCTTTCTTTATGCTATATTAGCCATGTCCCGATATGCTGAAAAAACGGCAATGGAAAGAAGGAGGAATATGGTCATGCGCAAAAAAAGGATTTTGGTTTTTGCCTTGCTGCTGTGCCTGGTTCTCAGCGGCTGTGGTGGAAAGGATCCAGTCCCCGGTACGGTCACCCCCAGTACCACCGTCCCGGCGGTGACGGAGAAACCTGCATCCCTGGGTCGTCTGGAAGGGGGCGTCTACACCAACACCTATACCGGTTATGGCTGTGAACTGGATTCCAACTGGGTCTACTACAGCGCCGAGGAGCTTCAGGCCCTTCCGGAGAACATCAATGAACTTCTGGCGGATACGGATCTGGCCGACAGCATGGAGGATGTCTTCCAGATCATGGACATGAAAGCGGAAAATGCCCAGGATCTGACAACCATCAACGTTCTTTACACCAAGCTTGGTCTGGAAGAACGGCTGGCCTATATGGTACTCAGTGAGGAAGCCATTGTAGACGCCGTTCTGGCCCAGAAGGACACCCTGATTCAGGGCTATGCCCAGGCGGGCATTGATGTGTCGTCCATGGAGAAAACCCAGGTCACCTTTCTGGGAGAAACCCACTACGCCGTTCACACCCAGGCCGCAACCCAGGGCGTGCCCTACTATATCCTGCAGGTGTTTGACTACACCCTGGGTCAGTACGGCGTGACCCTCACCTTGTCCAGCTATGTGGAGGACATCACCCAGGAGCTGCTGAATCTGTTCTACAGCGTGGAATAATTCCTCCAAAAATAACGCAATCCCCTGCTTCCTTGTAAGAAGCAGGGGATTTTCCTTTGTAAATATTGTTCGCTTACAGCTTGTGGTCAATCAATCCAGCACTTCGCCGTTGACGGCTTCCACCAGTTCCACCACATCCTGCCGGGAAACCGATACCGTAGGCTCCCCATTGAGCACGGTCAGGCAGTCAGAACTGTTGTAACGGTAGAAGGCCAGTTCCACCTCCGGGAAGGTGGCGTGGCTGCGATGAATGACGAAGCGGATTTCCTCACCGGTCTCCGGCACACTCGATCCGGCGTATCCGGTATAGGTCATGTCGTCCAGCAGGTCGGTGATGGCTTCGCCGTCCACTTCCTCCCCGTTCAGGGTGTAGACCACCGTCTGCGTCTCATTTCCGTCTTCATCGGTTTCCGTCTTGGTGGAGCGAATCAGGGTATAAGTCTCCCCATCAAGGATAATATCAAACGAGGTCACATTTTCCCAGTCCATCAGCAGCACATCCGTGGGTTTCAGGTCCTCGTAGGTGGTGTAGATCATGGACTCGGCAGCAGACCCGGCAATGGTGTAGATCATCTGGGAACCTGCCAGCCGGGCATAATAATTCCCGTCTGCGTCTTCGTCTCCCAGTTCCAGGCAGAAGGTTTTTTCCTCCTCCGAATCCTCGTCGGTATAGGTCAGGGTCAGAACCGCCGCCGGATCATCCAGGCCATATTTGCTCAGATCATCCGCCCGGTAATTTACGCACTCCGACCAGGCCAGTTCGGTCACATAGTCCAGCAGGGACTCCGTCAGGTCCGTATCCAGCGCCTTTTCTCCCAGGAACCAGATATACTCGTCGGAATAGGTCAGGCCGCTGTCTTCCTGCTTTTCAATGGTAAAGCTGTCCCCGTCGGCTTCATGTTCCAGACGGACCGGCGTATCCATCTCGGGAATCTCCTCCATTTTGAGCACGTCATACAGCCCATATTTAAAAGGCCCCAGGAAGCTGTTATCCACCAGATAAGCATTGGCGTCCCCAATGGAGACATACCGCTGGCCGCCCAGGCCGGTTTCCTCGCCCACCTTGATGGTCACGTCCTCCCCGTCCACCGTGAGATTGACTTCACAAATCGGGGCTTCCAGGGTGTATTCGTCCCAGTTTTCCACGTTTTCAATGGTCTTGCTGGAGTCAATCTGACTCAGTGCCGTGAGCATGGCATCCACATAAGTGGTGTCCAGAGGGAACTGGGGGTCCTCTTCGTAAACCCAGCCGTCCTCTTCCTTCACCAGAGGCACTTCCTCACTGTAATGCCAGGTGAGCGCCGTTACCTGCTCCGGGTCCAGGGTGAAGATGGTGGTGTATACCGTCTCCTCCTCTTCTTCGGGGTTGAGCTGGGCTGCGCCATACGCCGCCCCCAGCAAAACAACCAACACACCCAGCAGCACAATCAATTTCTTTCCGCGTTTCATTTGCGTTTCCTCCGGAACCAAATCAGAATGCCCACTGTCAGGTAGGCTACGGGAATGACTCCCACCACCAGTACGGTCAGCCAGGTGACGGTACTGCTTTGCATGGTCAGATACTCTGTTGACAGGGACTTTGCGTGGATGGAAATGCTGCTCTCCTGCGCATCGCACAGGAAATTCAGAATGTTCAGGAAGAAATCCTGGTTTCCGCCGGAGACCATTTCATTGGTCTGCTCATCCAGCAGGGACGTGGAGGAAATCCACACCACATCGCTGTAAATTCCATCGTCCAGAGTTTCCGATGCCGCTACCGCCAGGGCAAAGGGACCATCAATGTCCCCCTCCTCCTTTTCGTAGGTATTCATGCGGTAACCCGCTGTCTTGGAGAAGGCGGAATCCGAAGTGGTCAGAAGTTCCGTGGTGGAAATATTCTCATTTTCCACATCGCTGACCGTCAGGCCCTGAGCCAGGGGCAGAAGGACAGCATAGCCCTCCTCCATCAGCGGCGTGGTGGTAATGTGGCTGTTCAGATCCGGCAGCAGGTAGTACGGCATCCCCCAGACATAGTAATTCTGGTTGCTCTCCACCACAATACCCTCTGCAGCGCTGAGGCCGTAGTAGGCCATGATGGACTCCAGATTGGCCAGTCTGGTTCCCTCCTGAGGCGGGTCGGATACATACACAACCTTACCGCCCCGGGACAGGTAGTCCTGAATCTTCGTAGCCTCCTCCTGAGAAATATCCCGCTGGGGTCCCAGGATCAGCAGGCAGTCGGCATCATCCGGCACCGCTTCCAGGGTCAGCAGGGACAGCTCCTCCGTCTCCAGATTGGCCTTCTCCACCGCCGTGGCAAAACTGCCGGCAAGCGACATTTCCCCGTGGCCTGTCAGCAGGTAGATCTTGGGCAGATTATCGCTGAGGCAGTAGTCAATGGCGCTGGTGATTTCACTTTCGCCGTTGAAGCTCCAGCTCTGTTCGCCGTAGTAATAGTACGCCTCATAGTCCATCACGAAGATGTCCCCGTAGTCGATATAGCGGTACTTGTCTCCGGATTCCACAATCAGGCTGTTTTCATAATAGGTGTCCGTATACTGCTGGATGAAGCTGGGATTCACATCCGGGTCTTTCTTCACCACCTGAATGTGATCGCTGAGGGCCTTGTACTGATCCAGCAGGGCCTCCAGATAGCTCTGTTCGTAGCCGCTGCGGACCACCCAGTAAATGGTCACATCCTGCTCCAGTCCTGAGACCATATTCTTCGTCTGCTGGGACAGAGTGAACAGCTGATTGGCGGTGGTATCGAACTGGGTCATACTGGCAGGCAGCGCCCCCACCAGCAGGTTTACCGCCACCGCAATGGCCACCACAATGGCAGTTGCCGCCACGCTGTAGCCGCCGATGCGGAAACTTCGGGTCTGAAAGGAGGCACGCAGCTGCCGGAACCAGATTTTCAAGCGTTTCATTCACTCCACCTCCGCTTCTCCATGGACTGTACGCTCAGGAACAGGAAAACCCCGGCAACCGACAGCAAAAACACCACGCACCGCAGATCAAAGACGCCGTTGACCAGGATATAGAACCACTCAAACAGGGACAGCTTCTCCAGGATTCCGGAAACCAGTCCCTCAAACACGCTGCTGTCCAGTGCGTAAGTCACCATCAGACCGCTGGTCATACAGGCGGCAAGCACCAGCGCCAGGAATCCGTTTTTGGTCATCAGATACACCGCCAGGCACACCACCAGGGCCGTGACCACCAGAATGGATACGGAGCTGAAGGCCGTGGGAGACATCATGTCCGCCAGGTCTCCCAGGAAATAGTTCACCAGCATAATGACAAAGCACACACCTGCTGCCACCGCCTGGCTCTCTGTGATGGAGGAAATATACACGCCGATGGCGATCAGTGCAGCGCCCAGGCAAAAAAAGCCCGCAATGGAGCCAAAGGAAGCCGCCATGTTGATGTTGCCAAAGGCGGACAGCACAATGGGGTACAGGGAGATAATGGCCAGGGGAACCAAAAACACCACCATCAAAGCCAGGAACTTTCCCAGCGCCACCTGGGTCATGGTAATGGGCAGAGAGTAGAGCAGCTGATCGGTTCTCTGCCGCCGCTCCTCCGCCAGCACCCGCATGGTCAAAATCGGCACAATCACCAGGAACACAAAGCTCATGCTGCCCAGAACGTACTCAAAATTGGTTGTGGCAGACTGCAGATTGTACACCATGGTGTAAATCCCCGCAAACAGCAGCAAAAAGGTTCCGAAGACATAGCCGCTGAGGTTGGTAAAATAGGATGACAATTCATGCCGCACAATGGCGCTCATTGGGCTTTCTCCTCCTTTTCCTCCTGGGTCAGCTCCAGGAAAATGTCCTCCAGGCTGGCCTTCGCCACCGACATCTGCAAGATGGCCTTGCCCGCCTTACTGAAGGCAAAGAACAACTCCCGGCAGGCAGTTCTGGCATCGTTGCCCTCCAGCTCCACCCGAACCAGCCAGTCATCCGTTCGCTTCTGCACATCGTATTCCCGTACACCGGACACGCTGCGGACAATGGAGGGGATCTCTGATTCTCCGGCCTCGGTGACCAGTTCCACCGCCGTGGTGCCGGCAAACAGCCGCTCCAGATTTTCCGGAGTGTCGCAGGCCACCAGACGTCCCTTGGAAATGATCAGAATGGTCTGGCACACCGCCTGCACCTCAGACAGAATGTGGCTGGACAGAATCACCGTGTGTGTTTTTCCCAGTTCCTTGATCAGGTCCCGGATTTCCATGATCTGCCGGGGGTCCAGACCTACCGTAGGCTCATCCAGGATGATGACTTCCGGGTCTCCCAGAATGGCCTGGGCAATGCCCACCCGCTGCTTGTAACCTTTGGACAGGTTCTTGATCAGCCGGTCCGCCACATCCAGAGTCTGGGTCACGGTCATCACATGGTTCAGCTGCTCCGGAATCTGTTTTTCCGGGATGCCCTTGGCACGGGCTACAAAGGTCAGGTATTCCCGGGGGGTCCGGTCCAGATACAGCGGCGGCTGTTCCGGAAGGTAGCCAATGAGCTTTTTGGCCTGCTCTCCCTCCTCAAAAATGTCAAAGCCGCCAATCCGGACATCTCCGGAGGTGGCAGCCAGGCAGCCGGTCATGATGTTCATGGTCGTGGACTTGCCGGCACCGTTGGGTCCCAGGAAGCCATAGATCTGCCCCTTCTCAATCCGAAAGGACAAATCCCACACCGCCGTGTGATTGCCATAGCGCTTACACAGATGGTTTACTTCAATCAAGGCAATTCCTCCTTTTCATTCCAGACCATTTTAAAATTTCTGGCTGAAGGTTCCCTGAAAAACCATCCCTTAAAAATGAAGGATCTGTAAATATCCTGTTACGAAATCAGGACGGGCGCCGTTGAAACGGCGCCCGTCCTTCAGCCTGTCGAAAACCCCTTCGGGGCTTTCCGACAGGTTTTTGCAGTCTGCCGCGCGCATAATTTGTCCCCTCTGGGGGACAAATTCCACACTTGCAGCCTGAGAAGTGTTTTCTGCCAGGTACAC
>DSLFC04101__coassemble_238_pt1 | contig 87166 bp, 85 predicted proteins | sample DSLFC04101__metabat2_low_PE_049 | metagenome-assembled genome bin DSLFC04101 | reverse complement strand
GAAGCCGGGAGTGGAGATAGAACACGTCGCCGGGGTAAGCTTCCCGTCCGGGGGGACGGCGGATCAGCAGAGAAATGGCACGGTATGCCACAGCGTGCTTACTCAGGTCGTCGTAGATTACCAGCACGTCCTTGCCCTGATGCATGAAATGCTCGCCCATGGCGCAGCCGGCGTAGGGGGCGATATACTGCATGGGCGCCAGCTCGGAGGCGGTGGCGGAGACAACGATGGTATAGTCCATGGCGCCGCCGGCGGTGAGGTTTTCCACCACCTGGGCCACGGTGGAACGCTTCTGACCAATGGCAACGTAGATGCAGATGCAGTCCTTGCCCTTCTGGTTCAGAACGGTGTCGGTGGCGATGGTGGTCTTACCGGTCTGACGGTCGCCGATGATCAGCTCACGCTGACCCCGGCCAATGGGGATCATGGAGTCGATGGCCTTGATGCCGGTCTGCAGAGGACGGCTGACGTGCTGACGCTCAATGATACCAGGGGCGGGGGATTCGATGGGCCGGTAGCCCTCTGCCTCAATGGCGCCTTTTCCGTCGATGGGCTCGCCCAGAGCGTTGACAACACGGCCGATCAGGCCTTGCCCAACGGGAACGGACACCACCCGGCCGGTGCGCTTGACGGTGTCGCCTTCCTTGATGCCCTGGTCGCTGCCCAGAATGACGATGGACACGGTGTCCTCTTCCAGGTTCTGAGCCATACCGAAGGAGCCGTCGGGGAATTCCACCAGCTCACCGGACATGCACTTTTCCAGACCGGAGGCTTTGGCAATGCCGTCGCCCACCAGGATAACCACGCCGGTTTCGCTGACTTCAATTTTATTCTCGTAATTCTTAATTTGATTGCGAATGATTTTCGTAATTTCTTCGGGTCTTAGTTCCATACAGTCCCTGCTTTCTCATCAGAGTACGGTTTTATTCAGCAGATCCCGGATGGCTTCCATGCGGTGGGACACGGTGTCATCCAGTCGCTGACCGTCATAGTCCAGGCGCACGCCGCCCAAGACTGCGGGGTCAATCCGGTTGTGCAAAATGATTTCCTTCCCGGTAATCCGGGCCAGCTTTTCCGTCAGCTTTTGTTCCTGCTCCGGCTTCAGGGCCACGGCGGTCACCGCGGAAACCCGCAGAATGCCGTTGTCCTCGTCATAGTGCCGGGTAAAGGAATCGCAGCAGTCGGAAAAATAACGCATATAGCCCTTTTCGGTCAGGATTTTCAGGAAGTTCAGCACATAAGGATGCAGCTTTCCCCGGAAACTGTCGTCAAGAATCTGACAGCGTTCTGCTTTGGTCAGGCTGGGCGTGCCAAGCAGGCGTAGAAAGTCCGGCTCCTGGCGGAAGCTTTGCTGCAAAGCGGCCAGCTGCTGGCAGATGGTCTGGCTCAGCGCTTCCTCCTTTGCCAGCTCATACAGCGATTCGCCGTAAACGTTTCCTACTTCCGTCATACGCCGTCACCCAATTCCTGGATAAAGCGGTCGATCATGTCGGCCTGGTCTGCGGAATTCAGCTCCCGCTCCACCACCTTGCCGGCAATGGCCATGGCCAGACCGGAGATTTCGTTCTTGGCGTCGTTGATGGCTTTCTTCTTCTCCAATTCAATATCGGAGGATGCTTTGACTTTGATCTGGGCAGCGGTGGCCTGAGCCTGGCCAATGATTTCTTCGCTGCGAGCCGTAGCGGTTTTCTGGGCGTTGAGCAGGATGCCCTCTGCCCGGGCTTTGGCCTCTTTCATATTCTGCTCATAGGTGGCCTTGATGGCGTCCGCCTCCTCATGGGCAGCTTTGGCCTGAGCGATCTCCTGATCGGCGGCCTGACGGCGCTGGTCCAGAACCTTCAGAATCTTATTCCAGAACAGGTGACGGAAAATCAGCAGCTGGATAAACAGATTGGCAATGGCGGCAATCAGCGTCACAGGGTCGACCGTTACAAGAGATTGGTATAGTTCCATGGATTGGCCTCCTTCCGGTCCATAATTCGGGTTTCTGGAGCCGGAATCAGGACAGATAGTTCATGAACATACCGGGCGCGGCGAAAATCAGCAGCAGGCCGGTGACGAAGCCGTAGATACCGGTGGTCTCGGACAGGGCGATACCCAGAATCATGGTGCTGGTGACGTCGCCCTTGCACTCGGGCTGACGACCGATGGCGTCACAGGCAGCGGCGGCACAGTTGCCTTCACCGATGCCAGGGCCGATACCGGCGATCAGAGCCAGACCTGCGCCGATGCCGCAGCCGGCCAGCGCGATACCTTTAGCCAAAATCTGAAAATCATTCATGAAATGTTCCTCCTAAAATAAAGTACTGGTGAATATTAAAATGGCGTTGGGGGAGATCAGTCCCCGGCGGCCTGTTTGATGAAGAGAGTGGTCAGGGTGCAGAAGATGAACGCCTGGATGCAGCCGCCGAACCAGTCGAAGTACAGGCTGGGGATGGCGGGAATGCCGATGGTCAGCCAGGGGTAGTCGACGCCAAGACGGGTCAGGATGGCCAGTACCCCAAGAATCGCCAGAATGGCGCCGGGAATCCACATCCGCTTTTTCTTCCGGGAGAGACCCAGACCGATGAGAATGCCCCCCAGAATCACCAGGGCGATGCCGGCATACAGGCTGGAGCCCAGGAAGCCAAACAGGGCATTGTTGGCGGTGGTCAGGGCAGCGTAGATCAGGGTGCTGATGACGGTGCCGGAGAGAATGTTGCCGAAGTGACGGCAGGCCATGGAAACCGGCGTGAAGCACTCGCTGAGCACGTTGATGGGAGCAAGGATAAAGACCGGATCCAGAAAGCCCTTCAGGTAGCTGAGGATGCCGGCGGCCTTGATCTTGTGGTAGGTAATCAGAACGAACACCACCAACGCCCAGGCAAGCTCCGTCATCAGGTCGGCGGTGGGGCTCCACACGCCAATCAGGCTGATGAGATTGGACACAACGCTGGTAATGAAGATGGTGCCGATCAGCGGAATGTAGTGGTCGAAGCCGGTGCCCATATTGCCCCGGACAAACTTCAGCAGACTGGTCACCGCCAGCTCCGCCACAGCCTGTTTCCGGGAGATGTTGGTCACCCGAAGTCCGGAACCCAGCCAGATGCACAGGGCTGAGATAATCAGCATTACCAGCCAGCTGGCCGTCAGGGTCTGGGTAATCTGAACCGTGCCGAACAGAGGCACATTTTCAAAGGTCGCCAGAATTTTTGCACCGTTGATTGAAATAGCCATAACATAACCTCACTTGACTGGAATGAAAATGTTGCGCTTACGATGGTTCAGAGGTGTCCGGATTGGCGGAATCCTTGGGCATCAGCTTGCCGGTGAATTGCAGGTAGTAAATCACCACATGGGGAAACAGAATAGGCAGCGCCCCGGCGAAGAAGGGAATCTGGGGAATCAGGAAAGCGGCTACCACCCATCCGGCCTGGAGCAGCATCCGGGCGTTGTAGCTGAACTGAAACCGGGCTTTCATTTTTCGCCGGTTTTCCATGCCCACGGCGCTCTGCACCATCAGGCACAAAATGGTGAAATTCAAAATAGCGATGACGCTTCCGCAGAAAATACCCAGGAGAGTGGGGCCCAGAGAAAAGGTGCCCACGCCCACCAGGCTCAGCAGGAACAGGGCGATCAGGAGAATACCGTCGCACACCAGCGTACCCAGCGTGATTCGGCGGATCTCCTTACGGGATGCAGGTTGCAATTTCATAGAAAGACTCCTTCATATTATAGATATTACTTGTGATCGTTAAACGCGGTAGGAGGCGGGTCCTGGGAGGCGGCCTCCTGGGCGGCTTTTCGCAGGGAACGAAGGCAGGCACGGGCGGTGCTGATGGAGGTAAGCAGACCCAAAATCCCCAGCACTGCCACAATCCACAGCCCCAGACCGAACCGGCCTTGCAGCCAGACAGCCAGCAGCAGGAAAAACAGTATGGGGAAAATGATGGAAAAACCAAACTGTCCCACCCAAATCAGAAGACTTAGAATTTTCATAACCGCTCCTGGATTTACTATGTTTGTCCAAAACGATATTTTTGGAGTGAGTACTTGTCTATTATAACCGAAATCCCCTAGGCTTGCAATGGGAATTTGTAAATTTTACGAAATGGGGCCGGTAATCGGAAAGAAAAAGAGAATCCCGCCGGGGGACTATCTTTTTAGCAGAAAATGTTGTAATATAAAGTCCGTGGAACCCAGCGCCCAGGCACGGCATATGCTATTGTGAGGTGATGGGGATGGCTGGTTGGGTGGCAGCGGCGTTTCTGGCCGCTGTGGGACTGCTGAGCCTGCTGTGGGCCCTGGCAGGGTGGATGCTGCCGCTGTGCCGCAGGGGAATTCTCGTTTACCGGGGAGTACCGGGAGAATGGGGGTTTTCCGGGATCTATGTGTGGCTGCGGAGTCTTGGACTGGTCCGCTGTACCCTTGTGGTGGTGGACCTGAATTTGGAGGAGAATTCCCGGGTCTGGATGAAAGAACAGGGGATTGAAATATGCACGGCAGAAGAACTGCCGGAGAGACTGAAACTGGGAGAGACACTGTTTTGACGGAAGATTTGGAAATGATACAGGGGGCCATCAGCGCCGTTGTCTATCAGAATTATGACAACGGCTACGCTGTGCTGCGCTTGTCGGTAGGCGGGGGGCAGAATGTCACCGTGGTGGGGACCATCCCCATGCCTGCGGTGGGGGAGCGGCTGCTGGTCACCGGAAAGTGGAGCACCCACGCCAGCTACGGCAGGCAATTTGAGGCGGAATTTCTGGAACGGCTGATGCCCCAGTCCGCCATGGAGATCCTGAATTATCTGAGCAGCCGGGTGATCAAGGGCATCGGTCCGAAAATGGCCACCCGGATTGTGGAGCGCTTTGGCAGCGAAACCCTGGCGATCATGGAGCGGGAACCGGAACGATTGTCGGAAGTGGCGGGTATTTCCCGGGAAAAGGCCCGGGCCATTGGCGAAGAGTTCCGGCTTCAGGTGGGAATCCGCCAGATGATGGAGTTTTTTGCCCTGCACCATCTGCCGGCGGATCTGGCGGTGCGGACCTATAAGCTTTACGGGGAGAGCACCCTGGAGCTGATTTACGATGATCCGTACCTTCTGATGGAGGAAGGACTGGAAGCCCCCTTCGGGGCGGTGGACCGGTTCGCCATTGAGCTGGGGATGGCCGGAGACGACCCCCGGCGGATTGAGGCGGGGATTCTGTTTGAACTGAATTATAACCTGACCTGCGGCCACAGCTTCCTGCCGGAGGAAAAGCTGGTGCCCGCCACCGCCCAGCTTCTGAACGTACCCGGGGAAGCCGTCAGCCAGGGCATCCAGCGGCTGCTGGAAGGGGAGCGGCTGGTGCGGCAGACCCTGGCGGGAATTGTGGTGATTTATCTGCCGGTTCTGTTTGAAGCGGAACAATACTGTACCCAGCGGCTGCTGGAGTTTGCTGCCCTGTCCTTCCCGGAACCCCGGGGACTGGATAAAAAGATACGGGATGCCCAGCAGGAGAGCGGGGTGGACTACTCCGAAGAACAGCGGCAGGCGGTTCGGGAGGCGGCTGCCTCCGGGTTGCTGCTGGTGACCGGCGGCCCGGGCACGGGAAAAACCACGATTCTGCGGGGAATCCTGTCCCTTCTGGGGCAAATGCAGCTGCGCTGCCTGCTGGCCGCCCCCACAGGGCGGGCGGCGAAGCGGCTGACGGAGGTCACCGGGGAGGATGCCTCCACCATCCACCGGCTGCTGGAGGCGGGAATCGACCCCAACACCGGGAACATGGTTTTCGCCCGGGATGAGGACAACCCCCTGAAGGCGGACGCGGTGATTGTGGATGAGATGTCCATGGTGGATGTGCAGCTGCTCTGCGCCCTGCTCCGGGCCATTCCCCAGGGGAAACGGCTGATTCTGGTGGGAGATCCGGATCAGCTGCCGCCGGTGGGACCGGGATTTCCCTTCCGGGATATGCTGCGAAGCGAGGTTCTGCCCACGGTGCGGCTGACGGAGATTTTCCGCCAGGCCCAGAAAAGTCTGATCGTCATGAACGCCCACCGGGTAAACCGGGGCGAGATGCCGGATCTGAAAACGGTAAACAGCGACTTCTTTTTCATGCGCAGAACCAGCGAGGAAGCAGTGGCCCAGCTGATCCGGGATCTTTGCACCACCCGGCTGCCGAAGAATATGGGGATTCCTCCGGAACAGATTCAGGTCCTTTGCCCCACCCGGAAGGGGGGCGTGGGGACGGTGAACCTGAACAGGCTCCTTCAGGCGGCGCTGAATCCGCCAACCCCGGAGAAAAAGGAACGGTCCTTCGGGGACTTCCTGTTCCGGGAAGGGGACCGGGTGATGCAGATCAAGAACAATTATGACATTGTCTGGAAAAGCTGCGACGGAACCACCGCCGGGACCGGCATCTTCAACGGGGACGTGGGGGTGATCCGGGAAATTGATCCCGGCGCCGAAACCATGACCCTGGTGTTCGATGACCGGGAGACGGTATATGACTTCACCCAGCTGAATGAACTGGAACCGGCCTATGCCATGACGGTGCACAAGAGTCAGGGCAGCGAATACCGGGCGGTGATTCTGACGGCCTGGAACGGCTCGCCCTACCTGCTCAACCGGAGTATCCTGTATACTGCCATCACCCGTGCCCGGGAGCTGCTGATTGTGGTGGGCCGGGAGGAGACGGTGGCGGCTATGGTAAACAACGCCGCCAAAAACCGCCGGTACACCGGGCTGAAGCTGCGGCTTCAGGGGAGAGTGGAATGAGACTGTATTCCTGGCTGATGGAGCTGCTCTTCCCGGAAAAGTGCGTTCTGTGCGGCGCAATTTTGGAAAAGGGACAGACAGATTTGTGCAAAAATTGCCGAATTGAGGCGCCGGACTATACAAATCGGAAAACTAAGCTGCAATTTCTTGACAGTTTCACCGCTGTCTGGTACTATGAAGGGAACGTAAGAAAAAGCATTCTGCGTTTCAAGTTCTATCATGCCCGTGCCCTTGCTCCGGCATACGGCCGGCTGCTGGCCATGAAAGTGAGTCAGCTGCACCCGGAGGGTTTTGACCTTCTGACCTGGGTCCCGGTGAGCCGACGCCGTCGGCTGCGCCGTGGGTACGACCAGGTGGCCCTGCTGGCCCAGGCGGTGGGCGAAGAACTGGAAATGCCTGCGGTTTCCCTGCTGAAGAAGATCCGCCACAACCAGCCCCAGTCCCATCTGACCGATCCGGCCCAGCGCCGGGCCAATGTGCTGGGGGCCTACCGGCTCCAGCCGGGGCAGGATGTGACCGGAAAGCGGATTTTGCTTCTGGACGATGTTCTGACCACAGGAGCCACCGCAGGCGAGGCTGCCAGAATCCTGCTGACAGCCGGAGCAAAGGAAGTACATTGCGCCGCAATTGCGGCGGCACGAAAGTAAAGGTGTCTGTATGTCTCTGTTTTCTATGTTTTCCAATGACCTGGGCGTGGACCTGGGTACCTGCAACGTGTTGATTTACGCCGACGGCAAGGGCCTGGTGGTTCGGGAGCCTTCCGTTGTGGCGGTGGACAAGAACACCGGCAAGATTCTCCAGGTGGGCGCTGCCGCCCGGAATATGCTGGGCCGTACCCCTGGCAACGTGGTGGCCATGCACCCGCTGAAGGACGGCATTGTCTCCGACCATGAAATGACCGTCCGGATGCTGCAGGAGATGTTCAAGACCGCTACCAAGGCCGGCCTGTTCACCCCCAAGCCCCGTGTGGTTGTATCTGTTCCCTCCGGCGTGTCCGAAGTGGAGGAGCGCAGTGTTATCAACGCCGCCATCGAAGCCGGCGCCCGCCGTGTGTTCCTGATTGAGGAGCCTCTGGCGGCAGGGCTGGGCGCGGGCCTGGACATCCGGGGCGCCAGCGGCCACCTGGTGGTGGATATCGGCGGCGGCACCACCGACATTGCCATCCTCAGCATGAACGGCGTGGCAGTGTCCTCCTCTTTGAAGATTGCCGGCAACTACTTTGACGAGATGATCGCCCGGTATGTCCGCCGTCAGCACGGCGTGGTCATCGGTCAGGTTACCGCCGAGAGTGTGAAAATCCAGATCGGTCAGGTCTACCCCCGGGATGAAGAGCGCAGCATGAACGTCAAGGGCCGGGATTACAAGACCGGTATGCCCAAGGTAGTCACCCTGACCTCCAATGAGATCTATGAGGTGCTGCGCCGTCCCGCCCGTCAGATTGCCGACGAGGTGCTGGCGGTGATGGAGCAGGCCAGCCCGGAACTGGTGTCCGATGTGTCCGAAAACGGCATCACCATTACCGGCGGCTGCGGTCAGCTGTGGGGCATGGACCTGCTGCTGATGGAGCGCACCGGCATTGCCTGCGTTCTGGCGGACGACCCGGATTCCTGCACTGCCTACGGCGCAGGCAAGAGTCTGGCCTGGATCAACAACATGCAGGAAGGCCCCATTAACATCGCCCGGAAGCGGGCCATGCGGAGTCAGGGTTGAGAGAAGTGAAAACTGCCGCCGGTACACTTTGGTGTACCGGCGGCAGTTTTTTGTTTATTCCGGAAGGTACTCCTGGAGTGACTCTCCCTGCCAGGTCAGACGGAAGGATTCCCCATCCCGGAGGGCGCCATAAGCCGCCTCCGAAACCTGCAATTCCCGCTGGGAGCCATCCTCCAGCTGAAATTTTACCCAGAATCGCCACAGACTGGCGCCGGGTTCCAGCAGCTCCTGGCGGCGTTCCACCCGTCGGGCGAGCACCTGTCCCCGACCGGATGCCGATTCCTGGGGCTTCCGGCTCTTTTTCAGGTTGGCGCAGGCGTTGGCGAGATTGGATACAAACTGACAACTCAAACACACCTGGGGCATCAGTCAATCCTCCTTCAGAAACTCCAGCTCTAGAGGCTTATCCAGATCATCGGACACATAGCCGCCGTTTTTCCGCCGCTGCTTGACGCATTCGCTGAGCAGATACTCGATCTGCCCGTTGACGCTGCGAAAATCATCCTCCGCCCAGGCGGCAAGGTCGTTGTAAAGCTTGGGCGACAGCCGCAGAGGGACCTGCTTTTTTTGTTTTTCCGGGGCAAGGCGCAGAGGGCCTTGCTTTTTCTCCGCCGCCGTCATGTTAATACAGGGAACCGGAGTTCACGATGGGCTGGGCTTCCTTGTTCCCGCACAGCACCACCAGCAGATTGGATGCCATGGCGGCCTTCCGCTCTTCGTCCAGGTCCACCACACCATTTTCCTTCAGCCGCTCCAGGGCCATTTCCACCATTCCCACGGCGCCGTCCACAATCAGTTTCCGGGCGTCTACCACGGCACTGGCCTGCTGACGCTGGAGCATCACGGCGGCGATTTCCGGGGCGTAGGCCAGGTAAGTAATCCGGGCATCCACAATTTCCAGGCCGGCCTCTTCCACCCGGGCCTGAATTTCCTCCTTGATCCGCCGGGCCACTACTTCGCTGGAACCCCGCAGGCTGCCGTCATCCGCCAGACCGTCGCCGGTGGTGTCCACATTGGGGGCAGAGTCGTAGGGGTAGATCCGGACGATGTTGCGCAGGGCGCTGTCACATTGCAGGGAGAGGAACGCCTTGTAATTGTCCACCTGGAAGGCAGCCTTGGCGGTGTCCACCACCCGCCACATAACGGCAATGCCGATTTCCACCGGATTGCCCAGGCAGTCGTTGATTTTCTGCTTGTTGTTGCTGAGCGTCATGATTTTCAGGGACATTTTTTTGCCCATATTGTCCCCGGTTCGGGGGGCCTTCACGTCTCCGCTCTGGTTCAGCTGGGTGAAAGCGGCGGGGTTGACGCCGGTGCAGAAGGGGTTGACCCAGTAGAAGCCCTCTCCCTTCAGGGTGCCGATGTAGTTGCCGAACAGAGTCAGCACCAGTGCCTCCTGGGGCCTCAGCACCCGAAGGCCTGCCAGCAGGAAACCGGCCACGATGGCGACGAGCCCGCACAGACAGCCCGCCAGAGGGTTCCGGTCCACCAGGCCAAAGAAGCCGATCAGTCCGCCAAAGAGCATAACCACCGAAATCAGGAGCATGAGAAGCCCATGCTTTTTATTGGACAAGATTTTTTCCGTCATAGGGATTCCTCTTTTGGTAATTCTTGGATCTAAAATAATGATATCAAAGTGATATGTTTTTGTCAAGTGGATAACAAGAAAAAAGGGAAGGCGATAGGCCTTCCCTTTTTTCGTCAGCAGGTCTGGTAACAGGATTCGCTTTTCTGATCTTCGTCGCAGCATTTGGGGGCAAACTGTCCTGCCGGGAAAGGAATCCGGCTGAACATTTCGCAGGGGTCCTCTCCGCCGCCCGGGGTGTCGCAGCACTCTTTGCAGGGAATGGCGTAGTCCAGCACCGGCACCACCAGCTGGGCATCCCGCTCCAGACGGATGATGGAGAACTGTCCCAGGGTCACAAACAGCCGGCGGCGGTCTCCGGAGAGCACCAGCTCCTCTTCAAACTGCCCCCGGATGGCGGCGGGAATCTGGGCGGCGCACTCACAGCCGCCGCAGTCGCATATGTCCTTGACTTTGGAGCTGAGAACCATGGGGTCCAGCACTTCCACCACAGCGGTGGGCAGGTTGGCACACAGACGGCTCAGCCCGTCAGCCTCTCCGATCCGGGTGTCGCTGCAATAGATGTGGGCCCGGCTGTCCTCGCCGCACAGCACGGCCCGTTTGCTGAATACTGCCAGACCGTACAGTGCAGCCGGACGGGAGACCCCCACCACCGCATCCGCCAGAATCCGGTAGTAGAAGGTGACGTCGATGCAGTAGTGGTTCCGGTCAAAGGCAACCGGTTCCACATCAATGTAGGTGTACAGCAGCTCCGCGCAGCGAACCCGGGCGTTGGATGCTTTGTCCAGAATGGCCTGGGAACCGGTGGTTAAGTAAACCCGAAGATCCTCGATGCAGTCTTTGTCCCGACAGGAGTCGGTGATCTTGCGTGTGTGGATGGACATGGCCTGGCGCAGATCCTGGGGATCACAGCGCAGGGTGTCCTTTTTTTGCTCTGCCATTGGAATACCTCCCGAAATGAGAATAAGCGTAGCGCTTATAGGACAGTTTATGCACGCTGGGGCGGGAAGTGCAGACATTTCCGGCGGAGCGGAACAAAAGAAAAGGGGGCACACCAAAGTGTGCCCCCAAAGGGTTTTCAATATATTTTACAGATGCAGAACCCGATCCTTGATTTCCTGGGTACGTCCCTGGTTCCAGAACTGGGTGCCGATATAGCCGCAGGTTCTCCGGGCCACATTCATCTTGGACTGGTCGGTGTTGCCGCACTGGGGGCAGACCCAAATCAGCTTGCCGTCGTCTTCCCGGATCTCAATTTCCCCGTCGAAGCCGCAGGCCTGGCAGTAGTCGGACTTGGTGTTCAGTTCCGCGTACATAATATTATCATAAATGTAGCGCATCAGCTCCAGAACGGCATCGATGTTCTGCTGCATATTGGGCACCTCCACATAGCTGATGGCGCCGCCGGGGGAGAGCTGCTGGAACTCTGCCTCAAAGGACAGCTTGGTGAAGGCGTCGATGGGCTCGCTGACGTGGACATGGTAGGAGTTGGTGATATAGCTCTTGTCGGTGATGCCGGGGATGATGCCGAAGCGATTTTGCAGGCACTTGGCAAACTTGTAGGTGGTGGACTCCAGGGGAGTGCCGTAGAGGGAGAAGTCGATGTTGTGCTGGGCCTTCCACTTCTTGCAGGCATCATTCATGTACTGCATCACATCCAGGGCGAAGGGCTTGGCGGCCTCATCGGTGTGGGACTTGCCGGTCATATACTTGACGCACTCATACAGACCTGCATAGCCCAGGGAGATGGTGGAGTAGCCGCCGTAGAGCAGCTTGTCGATGGGTTCGCCCTTTTCCAGACGGGCCAGGGCACCATACTGCCACAAAATGGGGGCAGCGTCGGACAGGGTGCCCTTGAGCCGGTTGTGGCGGCACATCAGCGCACGGTGGCACAGCTCCAGCCGCTCGTCAAAGATCTGCCAGAATTTTTCCATATCCTTGCCGGAGGACAGGGCCACGTCCACCAGATTGATGGTAACCACACCCTGGTTGAACCGGCCGTAGTATTTGGGCTGGTTGGTTTCCGGGTCCACATAGGGCGTCAGGAAGGAGCGGCAGCCCATGCAGGTGTAGCAGTGGCCCTCGCCGTTCTTGTCCACCTTCAGCTCCAGCATCTTCTTTTCGGAGATGTAGTCCGGTACCATCCGCTTGGCGGTGCACTGGGCAGCCAGACGGGTCAGGTAGAAGTAGGGGGTACCCTCCTGGACGTTGTCCTCTTCCAGCACATAGATCAGCTTGGGGAAGGCGGGGGTGATCCACACGCCCTTCTCGTTCTTTACGCCCTCATAGCGCTGGCGCAGGGTTTCCTCAATGATCATGGCCAGGTCCTTTTTCTCCTGTTCGGACCGGGCTTCGTTCAGGTACATGAACACGGTGATGAAGGGAGCCTGACCGTTGGTGGTCATCAGGGTGACCACCTGGTACTGGATGGTCTGGACGCCCCGGCGGACTTCCTCCCGCAGCCGATCTTCTACCACCTGGGAGATGGTCTTCTCATCGGACTGAATGCCGAACAGCTCCATTTCCTTTTCCACGGATTTGCGGATCTTCTCCCGGCTGACCTGAACAAAGGGAGCCAGATGGGTCAGGGAAATGGACTGGCCGCCGTATTGATTGGAGGCAACCTGGGCAATAATCTGGGTGGCGATGTTGCAGGCAGTGGAGAAGGAGTGGGGCTTCTCAATCAGGGTGCCGGAGATCACCGTGCCGTTCTGGAGCATATCGTCCAGATTCACCAGATCGCAGTTGTGCATATGCTGGGCATAGTAATCGGAATCGTGGAAGTGGATGATGCCGGCCTCATGGGCAGCCACAATCTCCTGGGGCAGCAGAATCCGACGGGTGATGTCCTTGCTGACCTCACCGGCCATATAGTCCCGCTGCACGGCGTTGATGGTGGGGTTCTTGTTGGCGTTCTCCTGCTTGACTTCCTCGTTGTTGCACTCGATCAGGCTGAGAATCCGATCGTCGGTGGTGTTGGCCTGCCGGGCCAGAGAACGGATATAGCGGTAGGTGATATATTCCTTGGCCACTTCAAAAGCCCCGTGGGCCATGATGGCCTTTTCCACCAGATCCTGAATTTCCTCCACGGAGGGGCTGCGGCCCATCTCCTCGCAGGAAATCTGGACGCTCTGGGAAATGCGCTCAATCTGCAAAGGGGTCATGCGAACCTGGGGTTCGACTGCGTTGTTGGCCTTGGTCACGGCCATTAGAATTTTGTCGATATCAAAAACGACTTCCGCACCGTTGCGCTTAATAATTTTCATGGTCTTCCTCCTTGGACTCACAAACCGTTGGATTTTCTCACGCAGGCTTTATTATACAAGATATTGTGTTTTTGTCAAGGGCGAGATACAAAATGTAGTATGCACGTTTTCCAAAGGGAAAAATCCCGGTTTTGTGCACTTTCCCATGGGCGCCGGGAAGAGACGAAAAATACGGAATAATCCCAAAAGGGCGAAAGAAAGATTTGAAAATCCCAGAGGAATATAGTATAATTTCAGAAATCGATCTTTACATAATTTCCGGCTTTCCGGGATGAAAAATGAAAGGGGTCATTTTCATGAAAGAATCTTTCGGCGTTTTGCCCTCGGGGGAAACGGCGTCCTTGTACACCATATCCCGGGGCGGGATTACGGCGGCGGTCACCGACTTCGGGGCCACCCTGGTCCGTTTGCTGGTTCCGGACAGCACGGGGACAGCGGCGGATGTGGTGCTGGGGTACGATTCCTGCACGGGCTATCTCAACGGGAATGCCTGCCTGGGAGCCACGGTGGGCCGCAGCGCCAACCGGCTGAAACAGGCGACCTTTGCCCTGGGCGGCAAAGCTTATGCCCTGACACCCAACGAGGGAAAGAACAACCTCCATTCCGGCCCGGATTACTTTTTCAAGCGGATGTGGAAGGTGAAGTCCCACACGGAGACTGCCATCACCCTGTCTCTGTACAGTCCCCATGGGGATCAGGGCTACCCCGGAAACGCAGAAATCCGGGTGACCTATTCCCTGGAGCCCTATAACGTTCTTCGAATTGCCTATCAGGCGGTCAGCGACCGGGACACGGTGTTCAACTTCACCAACCACAGCTATTTCAATTTGGCGGGCCACGAGAAAACCGATGCTGCTATGAATCAGATCCTTACCATTCCCGGCCGGTTCTTCAATCCGGACGACGCCGAGAACATCCCCACCGGGGAACTGCGTCCGGTGGCGGGAACCCCCATGGATTTCCGCAGCCCCAAGGCCATCGCCCAGGACATTGAAGCGGACTATGAACCCCTGCACCTTCAGGGCGGGTACGACCACAACTGGGAAGTTTTCTGCGATCCCTGTGCCGTCCTTACCGATCCGGTTTCCGGCCGGACCATGGCGGTGTCCACGGATTGCCCGGGCATCCAGTTCTATGCCGGAAACTTCCTGGACGAGCAGGGCAAGGCGGGGGTGTACTATGGCAAGCGCTCCGGCGTGGCCCTGGAGACCCAGTTCTATCCCGACGCGCTCCACCACCCCGAATGGCCCCAGCCGGTGACCAAGGCCGGGGAAACCTACCGCAGCGAAACAACCTACCGCTTTACCTGGTGACCATATTCCCCCGCAGACATGAGCTGCGGGGGAGTATTTTTGGCATCCGGGGCTGGCGCTGAAATCCCAACAAAAAAAGACGTGCCGCAATTGCGGCACGCCCTGCTGTTATGAAAATTATTCCGCAGCGGTAACGGAAGTGATGTGGGGGTTCACACCCTCATACCAGTACAGGAAGCCCTCAGCGTTGATCACGTCGCCAACCTGCAGAGCCTCGACAGCCTTGTACACATCGGTGTCAGCGCCGCACAGGTAGGACTCCACGCAGAAGTTGTAGGTCTCTCCATTGACGGACACGTTGAAGTACAGGTCATCGCCCTGGGAGCCGGAGCCATCCCAGCTGTACAGGAAAGCAGCCTCGTTGCCATTGGCATCGGTGCTGGGCTCCACGGTCAGGCCGGTGAAGGTCACAAACTCATTCTGATGGCCGATCAGCTCGTCGGTGCCCAGCAGATCGGTCACATCCAGAGCCTCGGCGATGTAGGTGTCGCCGCCCTCGACGAATTCGAAGGTGCCGTCCATGATCTCCACTTCGCCGGACCACTCAGCCTTGTAGCCGGTGATACGGATCTTGGTGCCGGGAACCAGCTTGGCAGCGTCTTCCTCGGAGCAGGCCATGTCATAAGCGAACACAGCGCCCTCGGGGCTCTGGCAGTAGACGGTGATTTTGTCTTCCCACCAGGACTGGGTGGCCTGGACATAGGTTTCCACGCAGACCTGATCGTCGATGGCGGCGGCCAGATACTCTTCGTGGGTCATGACTTCCACAGCGGCGGCCTCGGTGCCATCGGTGCTTTCGGTGGCAGCGGTGGTCTCTTCCGCGGCGACGGTGGTCTCCACGGCGGCAGCGGTGGTTTCAGCAGCTGCGGCAGTGGTCTCGGTGGTGTCGGTCTTGGCACAGGCGGCATAAGCCAGAACCATGCTCAGGGCCAGCAGCATTGCTACAAACTTTTTCATGTTTTCTTCTCCTTTAATCGCTTGTTGGTGTGCGCTAGCACGGATTCATTATACTACAATCCTTCCAGAAATCAACGGTTTTGTCAAAAAGTTTCTGTTTCCGAAACATTTTGTTCCCATTTTCCCGGAAGCTGTATCCGTCAGGAAGGCTGCCGCCGGTTTTTCCGGTTCTGGGCCAGGGCATAAATCCCCATTCCCAGCCAGCACAGGGCCAGGGCGGCCAGCAGGGCTTTGGAAGCGGCAGGCAGGGGACCAAGCTCCGCTTTTCCGTCAGAGGCGGTGATCTGATCCAGCCGGTACAGGGCGGAAACCTCCGTAAACAGCTCGTCCAGGTAAGCGTCATCCACCGTCTGGCCCCGGCGGACGGACTTGTTCACGTCCTCAATCAGCTGTCCGGCGGCGTTTCGCAGGGAGGTGGAGCCGTTGAACACAGACGTGACGAAGGTGTTGTCGGTATTGTCCAGCAGCAGCTGGGCGGCGTCGATTTTCACGCAGTAGTAGGTGTCGTTGTCCTCTCCACGGCGGCTGAGATAGTCCTGATACTCTGCCGAGGACTGTGCCTTGCTGGTCACCGGTACATAACCTTCCGTCTGAGAGTAAGCGATCTGCACGGAGTTGGTCAGCAGGTACTGGGCAAACAGCCAGGAGGCCAGCACCTCCTGGGGGTTCGACTTCTGGAAGATGCAGACGGAGGGGCCCTGGGAGATCATGCTGGGATGCTCCGGGTCAAACTGAGGGATGGTCATGACGGCGGTTTCAAAGGGAACCAGCTTTTCCTCGGCAATATCCAGCAGAGGAGCGTCGCTGCCCATCCAGGTGGCTCCGGCGGTGGAGTCAATGGCAAAGATGCACTGTCCGGCGTTGAGGAAGTTTGCCGGATACCCCGCCAGCTTGAAGGTATTGAAGGTACCCTTTCCCACCTGCTCCGCAATGGTATGCAGCAGAGAGCGGGTGATGTCGTTGAACAGCTGCACCTCTCCCCGGGCGTTGGAATACCCGGCATCCAACTGGTGGAGCATCTGAATCATCATGTTGTCCGTGGACTTGTAGATGAAGGGAATCAGCACCTTCTGCCCGTTGAGCAGGTAATTCCCCTGGCTGTCCTGGGCCATGGCGGCTTCACACACCTCCCAGACAAAGTCCCAGGTCAGGGTTTCCGGCAGGGTAAAGCCCAGGGCTTCCACGTAGGTCTTATTGATATAACAAGCCTCGGTGGAACGCATATAGGGAATGGCGTAGTAGTGACCGTTGAATCGGCACTCCTGAAGAAACTTGGGGATAATCTCCTCCTGGGTTGGGCCGTTGAAGAGAACCTCACTGCCTCCCAGACCGTACTTGGGGTCGGCAAACAGATCATCCAGGGGCACCACCGTGTCCGCACCGGTGAGGTAGGTGGCGATGTGGTCGGGGTAGGTGATGCACACGTTGGGGGTGGTATCGGTGGAGATGTTGGTGATGACATCGTTGTAGATCTTGCCGTAGTCGGTATACAGCCGCAGATTTACGGTGATGTTGGGGTAGAGGGCCTGGAAATCCGCAATGGCCTGCTTGTAGATGTTTACCTGGGCCATGTTGGTATCGTTTTTGGCCCAGAAGATGATCTCATAGTTCCGGGAGGTGTCGAACTCCTCCGGGATCACAAAGGCGGCTTTCTCCTGGGAGCCGTGGCAGCCGCTGAGTCCCAATAACATCAGGCCGCACAGAACCAGGGCAATGAACTTTTTCATCCTTTCACCCCTCCTCTGGAGACGCCGGCCATGATCTTCCGGCGGAAAATCAGGAACAGCACAATCAGCGGCACGGAGATGACCACCACCGCTGCCATCATGGCGGGAATGTTTTCCCGGCCGAAGCCATTCTCCCGGATTTCCTGGATGCCGTTGGATACCAGAAAATAGGCCTGGTCATCGGTAATCAGCCGGGGCCAGATGTAGGAGTTCCAGCATTCGATGACCTTGAGGATGGTGATGGTGATGATGGTGGGCCGGCAGATGGGGATGAGCACCTTCCACAGGTATTTCAGGTCCGAGGTGCCGTCCACCTTGGCGGCGTAGTACAGTTCATCGGGAATCTGGGCAAAGTTTTCCTTCAATAAATAAATGTAGAATACGGAGGTAACGCTGGGCAGAATCAGCCCCAGGAAGGTATTGCGCAGATCCCAGTTGGTGATGGTGACGAAGTTGGTAATGACCACCAGCTCCGTGGGAATCATCATCAGGGAGAGAAACAGGGTAAAGGCCAGATCCCGGCCCCGGAAGTTCAGCCGGGCAAAGGCAAAGGCGGCCAACACCGTGACAATCAGCATCAGGGCGGTGGTGGCCAGGGTGAAGATCACGGTATTGACAAAGTAACCTGCCAGGGGTACCTGGGTAAAGGCCTGGGTGTAGTTTTCCAGGGTGGGAGAGAGGGTGTACAGCTGGGGAATCCACTCGGAGTTGTAGGCGCCGTAGCTTTTCACGCTGGTCAGCACCATCCAGTAGAAGGGAAACAGCACCGCCAGGGCCCACACGGTGAGCAGAAAATAGGTGATGGTTTTCCTTGCACGGGCACGGCGCAGGTCGGCTTTTTCTATTTTCTCAAAATCCATACCGGCACCTCCTCAATAGTGGACGTGCTTCTTGCTCACCAGCAGGTTGATGCAGGTGATGGTCAGCACGATGGCAAACAGCAGTATGGCGGCGGCAGAGGCGTAGGAGGGGTAGCCGCCGGAATCTCCGTAGAGCATATCGTAGATATAGCCCACGATGGTGTTCATTTCTGAGGCGTTCAGGTCGGTGCCGAACAGGGCAACGGCGTCGGAATAGGCTTTGAAAGCCCCGATGAATCCGGTAATCACCAGATAAAACAGGGACGGGGAAATCATGGGCAGGGTAATCCGGGTGAACACCCGCAGCCGGGGGGTGCCGTCCACCTTGGCGGCGTTGTAGTAGGTCTGATCCACCGAGGCCAGGGCGCTGGTGAGAATCAGAATCTTGAAGGGCAGCACCACCCACACGGTGTAGAAGCACAGCACAAACATTTTCGCCCAGTAGGGACCGCCAATGAAGTCCACCGGACCGGCACCGAACCAGCTCAGCACCAGATTAGCAAGACCATCGGTGTAGGGGGTCTGCTTGAAGAGAATCATGAACACCAGCCCTACCGCCAGCGTGTTGGTGACGTAGGGCAGAAAGTAGATGGTCTGATACAGCTCCCGGAGCTTGTGAATGGAACTCAGCCCCACGGAGATGAGTAGGGCAAGGCCAGTGGACAGGGGTACCGTGATGATCACCAGGATAAAGGTGTTTTTCAGGGCCTGGAGGAAGTAGGGGTCCCGGAGCACATAGGCGTAGTTATACCCACCAACTCCCCAATAGGTCTGGGAGGCGAAGTTGTACCCTTCTTCCAGGGAGTAAATCAGCACGTCGATCAGGGGATACACCAGGAAGAACCCCAGAAAGACGGCGGCAGGCAGCAGGTACAGCCAGCCCTTGGGATTGTTCTTTTCCATATGCCGCCTCCGTCAGAAGAAAATCCGCGCCCCGTCTTCCTTGGAAAACAGGAAGACCTTGTTTTTCTTCAGATCGAACCGGACGGTTTTCCCGGTGGTCACCGGGGTTTCTCCGGAGATGATGGCCCGGATGGCGGCGTTCTGGGAGCAGGGGTGGGTAGACACCACGCTGATGTCCCGGCCCATGACTTCCACGCTGCTGAAATTGCAGGTCAGAGCGCCGTCGGCTTTGGGCAGGAAGCCCTCGGGCCGGATGGCGGCGGTGACGGACTGATCTTCCACGCCGGGCACCGGCAGAACGCCTTCCTCCCCGATGTAAAGGGTCTGATTCTTCACCTGGGCATCGAAGACGTTGATGGGGGGATTGCCCAGGAATTTCGCCACAAACAGGTTGGTAGGGGAGTCATAAACCTCCTGGGGAGCACCAGTCTGCTGAATGACGCCGTCCTTCATCACCACAATCTGGTCGGAGATGGACATGGCCTCCTCCTGGTCATGGGTGACGAACACCGTGGTGATACCGGTGGAGCGCTGAATCCGCCGGATTTCCTCCCGGGTTTGCAGCCGCAGCCGGGCGTCCAGGTTGGACAGGGGCTCGTCCAGCAGCAAAATCCGGGGCATTTTCACCAGTGCCCGGGCAATGGCCACCCGCTGCTGCTGGCCGCCGGAGAGCTCGCTGGGCTTGCGGTCCATGAGATTCTCAATCTGCACCAGCCGGGCGGCCTCCAGGGCTTTTTCCGCCATCTGCTGCTTGGTGAGTTTGTCTTTCCCTTTCCGGTTTTCCAGAGGGAACGTGATGTTCTGCTTCACCGTCAGATGAGGGTACAGGGCATAGTTCTGAAAAACCAGACCCACACCCCGGTGCTCCGCGGGCAGATCGGTGACGTCATCTTCCCCAAAGAAAATCCGTCCGCTGGTGGGTTTCAGCAGACCGGAGAGAAGATTCAATGTGGTGGATTTTCCGCAGCCCGAGGGGCCCAGCAGGGCAATGAGCTTCCCGTCGGGGATCTCCAGGGAGAAATCGTTGACGGCTACCACGTCCTGCGGCTGTTTTTTGTTCCGGCTGGGGAATTTTTTTGTCAGATGCTCCAGGATGACATTCATGGAAATCCCATTCCTTTCGGACAATATTGTGTTTATTATAAGGCATTGTCCGGGAATTTGCAAGAAAGATCTGTAGCATAGTACCCAATTTGAAGCCGTATAACAACACAAAGGGCAATCCCGGGAGGGGATTGCCCTTTACAAACAGTTGGAAAATCAGAACAGCTTTGCGCCGGCGGGAATGTGGGGGTCCACCATCAGCAGGTGCAGCTTTTCCTGTCCTTCCTCGTGGTGAACGGCGGAAATCAGCATGCCGCAGGAGTCGATTCCCATCATCTTTCTGGGGGGCAGATTGGTGATGGCGATGCAGGTCTTGCCCACCAGCTGCTCCGGCTCGTAGTACTCATGGATGCCGCTGAGAATCACCCGATCTTCACCGGTGCCGTCATCCAGAACGAACTTCAGCAGTTTCTTGGACTTCTTCACGGCCTCGCACTGCTTGACCTTCACGGCCCGGAAATCGGACTTGGAGAAGGTTTCGAAATCCACCATATCCGCAAACAGGGGATCGATTTCCACCTTGCTGAAATCCATTGGCTCTGTGGAGAACAGAGGCTCTCCGGCAGAGATCACCGGGGCGGCGGCAGGCGCTTCTTCCTTTGCACCTTCCTTCTTGTCCAGAGGCTTCATGGTCGGGAAGAGGATCACTTCCCGGATGGTGTCGGTGCCGGTGAGCAGCATGACCACCCGGTCCACGCCCATGCCCATGCCGCCCGTGGGGGGCATACCGTATTCCAGGGCGGTGAGGAAATCCTCGTCCAGCATTTCCGTCTCTTCGTCGCCCCGCTCCCGCTGCTCCACCTGCTTTTCAAAGCGGTGGCGCTGGTCGATGGGATCGTTCAGCTCGGAGTAGGCGTTGGCCAGCTCACTGTGGCACACGAACAGCTCGAACCGCTCGGTGAGCCGGGGGTCCAGGGGGGAGCGCTTGGTCAGGGGGGACACTTCCACTGGGTACATGGTGATGAAGGTGGGCTGAATCAGATGCTCTTCCACCTTCTGGTCGAAGCAGGCATACAGGGCGTTGCCCCAGGTCTTCTCGGCGGCCTCGGCCAACTCCACACCCACCGCCTTGGCGGCGGCCACGGCCTCGGCATCGTCGGTGATGGCGCCAAAGTCCACGCCCACATACTCCTTCACCGCGTCCACCATGGTCATGCGGCGCCAGCCGGGGGTCAGGTCGATGTGCTCGCCCATCCAGTCCACCTCATAGGTGCCCAGGATTTCCTTGGCGGCGCCGGAGATGATGCCCTCGGCAATGTCCATCATATCGTGGAAGTCGGCGTAAGCCTGGTACAGTTCCACGGTGGTAAACTCGGGATTGTGTTTGGGGTCCATGCCCTCATTCCGGAAAATCCGGCCCACTTCGTACACCCGGTCCATGCCGCCCACGATCAGCCGCTTCAGAGGCAGCTCGGTGGCGATGCGCATGTACATATCGATGTCCAGGGTGTTGTGGTGGGTGATGAAGGGCCGGGCGGCGGCGCCGCCGGCGATGGTGTTCAGAACCGGGGTCTCCACCTCAATGTAGTTCCGGCTGTCCAGGTAGTTGCGCATGAACTTGATGAACTTGGAGCGGATGACGAAGTTCTGCTTGACCTCGGGATTGACCATCAGGTCCACATAACGCTGACGGAACCGGGTTTCCACATTGGTCAGGCCGTGGAACTTCTCCGGCAGGGGCAGCAGGGACTTGCTCAGCAGGGTGGCCTCGTGAACCCGGACGGAGATCTCGCCCCGCTCGGTTTTGAATACATCGCCAACCACGCCTACAATATCGCCAATGTCGTTTTTCTTGAAGCGCTGGAAGGCGGCCTCGTCCATCTCGTCAAACTTGACGTACAGCTGAATCCGGCCGTCCCGGTCCTGCAGATCGCAGAAGGACACCTTGCCCATGCCCCGCTTGCTCATCAGGCGGCCTGCCAGCCGGACGGACTGGCCTTCCATGGCCTCGAAATTGTTCTTGATGGCGGTGGAGGTGGCGGTCACCTCAAACCGGGTCTGGACAAAGGGGTCGAAACCTTCGGCCTGAAGGGCTGCCAGCTTTTCCCGGCGGACCTTCACCTGGTCGCTCAGGGGCATTTCAGACTGGGGTACAAACTTCGCCATGGCTTAGCCCTCACGAGAGACCCGGATGACCTTCATGGAGAAGGAACCGGCGGGGGCGTTGACGGTGAAGGTTTCACCGGCAGCCTTGCCCACGATGGCACGGCCGAAAGGAGAGTCGTCGGAGAGCTTGTTTTCCATGGGGTTGGCTTCCTGGGAGCCGGTGATCCGGTACTCCTTCTGGTTGCCCTGCTCGTCTTCCACCACCACGGTGCAGCCCAGACCCACCCGGCCGGAGGCCTCGTTCTCGTCCTCGATGATCACGGCATGGGACAGAATGTCCTCGATTTCCGCAATCCGGCCATAGAGCTTTGCCTGCTCGTTCTTGGCGGCATCGTATTCGGAGTTTTCGGACAAGTCGCCGTAGGACCGGGCCTCGGCGATCATGGCGGCCACTTCCCGCTCCCGGGTGGTCTTCAGGTAGTTCAGTTCCTTTTCCAGATCTGCCAGACGCAGGCTGGTAATCTTAAATTCCTTAGCCATATTTCAAAATCCTTTCTGAGAGAAAAATCTTCATAGCTCCGAATATTATAGAAGAATTTTACCCTGTAGTCAAGGAAATTTTCCCATTTTTCCAGACAGAAAATATTTTATCTACCGCCCGGTCCGCTCCTTCAAAGTATCATATATCTCTTTCGTCTGGGGGCCGTCCTCCCCGCTGAGGACCAGGGTTTTCCCATCTGCGGACAAGATGACACAGGATTCGGGATTGTAATAGGTATAGCGGGTATAGGTTCCGAACTCCTCATTCTCGAAATAGCCCATCAGCAGCCGGAAGCTCCCATAGCCCCAGGTGCGTACGCCGTCCACGTTCCCTTCCCGGTATTCGATGCTGTCGATGGAATCATAACTGACGGTCAGATCGTCGTAGAAGCTTGCCACCACGGTGAAAGAGTCGTCTCCGTATTCCAGGTGGATATTCCCCACAAAGAGCAGGGAGAAAATGGCGATCAGGGTGACGGCTACGAATACCAGTACCACAATGGTGAAGGTCCTGCTGCCCTGCTTCATGGGCTTCAGGGTGGTGGTGATTTCGGCGCCGCTGCGGCGCTTGCGGGTATAAAACACCCAGGAGTAGACGATGGGAGCGATGCAGATCACCAGCATGGCAATCACGAAAAGGGGAATGCCGAACTTCGCCGGAAGGACTGCCCCCAGCAGCATCACCAGGCTGCCGATGACCCACATCCGGCCCCCCACCCGGTGGGTCACGTTCCAGGTTTCCTCGTCAGCAAAGGTCCAGGGTACCCGGATGCCGATGGTGTAATTCTGCCGGCATTTGGGAAGGTAGTTGCCGATGACCAGGAACATCACCGCCATGGCGGCTACCATCAGGTTGGACATGGAGAATTCCACCCCCAGGGCCAGGGCATATATACTGTAGCAGCACAGGTTGGAAAGTACGGGGAGAATCCACAGCACCATGCCGAAGGGCTTCTGGTTCCGCTCCCGTGCTTTGGAATCCAGGGAGGTGATCAGCACCAGGAACCACTGAACGGCCAGCATGGTCAGCGGGGTGCCGAACACGACAGAGGGCAGGCTGCTCCAGCCGTCCGGCTCACCGGTAATACCCCAGTGGTTGACAAGAGTTTCCGGCAGCCGGTCCCAGAGAATCAGACCCACCGCAATGGGCAGCAGGGTAACCAGGGAAGAAATCAGAAGAAGATAACGTTTTTGACGGATCATACACTTTCTCCTTTCTCACAGGCGGGCCAGGTATTCCGGAGCCGCCGGAGCAGATACAGGGAAAACAGGGCAACCAGTCCCATAAAACCGTAGAGAATCCAATAAGAAGCAGGCTGGGGAACCAGGTAAGTTACCATCACCATGGAGTCCAGCAGGGTGTGGATGACAAGACAGGCAGTCACACCAATCCCGGTGCGATGGCTCCACAGACCCCAGCACATCAGCACCGACATGGCGGTGTGGGCCACCATGGTCAGCAGCCGTTCCAGCCCTGCCAGCAGGAACAGTCCCGCCCCGGTCTGGAGGAAGGTCTCCTTGATGGCCAGCAGCTGGCTGGGGTCCACACCCATGGCCTCGGTTTGGGCCACCAGGGTGTCAAAGGCCCCTGTCTGGATCAGGACCAGATAGATGAGATTGTTGATGTAGGTGATGCCCACCAGCAAAATGGCTTCGATGCTGCCGTGCCCCAGACCGGCTGCCAGCGCCCGGCGGAAGGTGGGCTTTTTCTTCAGCAGCTTGCCGGCGGCGAACCGGCCTGCCAGCTCAAACAGCCCGGCGGTGAAGGCCAGCAGCAGACTGTACAGAATAAAATGTTCCTGGGCAAAGGCGACGAATCCGGTATTGGCGGAAAGCAGGCTTAAAATGGGCAGGCGAATGACCATCTGGGTGACGAAAAAGCCGGCGGCGCCAATGAACCAGGCTGGGGCAAAGCCATCCTTGCGCCAGCGGATGCCAAGCACCAGCAGAATCCCCAGGGGAATTACCAGACTGATGCACAGGGTCAAAACGCAGGCAAGGATTGTAGAACTAGGAATCATGTTCACGCTCTCCTTTCAGATCGGAAATCCACAGCAGGATTTCCTCCAGAACCGTGGCGTTCAGCTCATAGAAAATGAATTTGCCTTCCCGGGTGTCGCTGATGAGGTCGGCGTCCTTCAGCACCGACAGATGCCGGGAAATGGCGGCGGGGGTGATGTCGAAATGCTCGGCGATTTCCCCGGCGGGAAGTTTGCCGGATTTCAGCAGGTTCAGGATTTCCCGTCGGGTGGGGTCTGCCAGGGCTTTCAGAGTTTGCTGGAGTCCCATAGGCCATCTCCTTTCTAATATTTAACAATTAACTTAATTGTTAAATATAGTGTAGCAAATAAACGTCCCCTTGTCAAGAGCAAAACCGGCTTCCGAAGAAGCCGGTTTTGAAAATCAAAGTTTGGTCACCAGTTCGGACAGCTCCTTGCGCTTTTTTGCCCGGAGCCGGTCGCCTTCCTTGGCATAGCCCAGGGTAATCACCAGCCGGACCGGGTATTTGAGATTGCAGATCTCTCGGATTTTCCGGTCATCCAGCCAGCCGAGAATGCAGGTACCCAACCCCTGGGCGGTGGCCTCGGCGGTGAGGTAGGCGGCAGCAATACCAATGTCCATGGAGCGGTAGTCGTTTTGTTTCATCCGGGAACCTGCTGCGGCTGAGGCCACATAGGGCATCTCCGACAGCACCAGCAGAATCGGCGCCTGGACGGCGAATTTGTTCAGACCCATTCCGGCGGTGGCGGCGGCTACAGCCTTGGCGGTTTCCCCCTGGCAGACGGTGATGTGGTAGGGCTGGCCGTTGCAGGCAGAGGGGGCCAGCCGAACGGCTTCCAGCACGGCGTCCAGCTTCTCCGGCTCCACGGGACGGCTTTCGTCATAGGCCCGGCAGGACTGCCGGGTTTGGGCAATTTCCAGGAAATTCATAGGCGCACCTCCTTGCGTTTTTATCAGTTTAGCATACCGACAGCGGGAATGCAACCGCTGGAAAAATTGTCAAAACAGGACTTGACAACTGCGTATAGACTGTATATAATCAGCATATACAGTTTATACAGAGGTGATGGGATGCACATCTTTATCGACAACAAAAGCGGCGCCCCGATCTACGACCAGATTTATTCCCAAATTAAGTCTCAGATCATCAGCGGGGAGCTGGAGCAGGACCAGATGCTTCCCTCCATCCGGGGGCTGGCCAAGGATCTGCGGATCAGCTTTATCACCACCAAGCGGGCCTATGACGAGCTGGAGCGGGAGGGCTTCCTCTACACCGTCCCCGGGAAGGGCTGCTATGTGGCGGCGAAGAACGTGGAGCTGCTCCGGGAGGAAAATCTGAAGAAAATCGAGGAACACATGGAGCAGATTGTCCGTCTGGCGGCTTCCTGCCATCTCAGCCGGGCGCAGCTTCTGGAAATGATGGAACTTTGTATGGAGGAACAGCTATGAATGCACTGGAAATTCGCAGTCTCACCAAAACCTATCCGGGCTTCTGTCTGGACAATCTGAATCTGACCCTGCCCAGCGGCTGCATTCTGGGGCTGATCGGGGAAAACGGAGCGGGAAAGACCACCACCATCAAGCTGATTCTGGATATGCTCCGTCGGGACAGCGGCACCGTCACCATTCTGGGCCGGGACAACCAGGACAACCTCCGGCTGACCAAGGAGGACATCGGCGTGGTGATGGACTCCATCGGCCTGCCGGAGTGGCTGAATGCCAGGCAGATTGGCAAAATCATGGCCCGGATTTTCGCCCGGTGGGACGGGGAATATTATGCCAATCTGGTGGAATCCCTTGGCCTGCCCTGGGACAAAAAATTCAAGGATTTTTCCCGGGGCATGAAGATGAAGCTGGGGATTGCGGTGGCAATGTCTCACCAGCCCAAGCTGCTCCTGCTGGACGAGCCCACCGGCGGCCTGGACCCGGTGGCCCGGGATCAGGTGGTGGAGCTGTTTCTGGACTTCACCCGGCAGGAGGATCATGCCATCCTGATTTCGTCCCACATTGTCAGCGATCTGGAAAAACTCTGCGACTACATCGCCTTCCTGCACAAGGGAAAACTCATGCTCATGGAAGAAAAGGACCGGCTGCTGGAGGAATACGGTTTGCTCCACTGCACGGCGGAGCAGCTGGAAGAACTGGACCCGGAGGCAGTGAAGAGCAAAAAGGTCACCCCCTACGGGGTGGAGGCCCTGGTGCTCCGGGACGGGGTGCCGGAAGGGTGGAACCTGAGCCCGGTGAGCATTGAGGAATTGTTTGTCTATATGGTAAAGGGGGCAAAGTAAGATGAAAGGCTTGATGCTGAAAGAATTTTATATGGCGTGGAAATACTGCCGGCTGCATCTGGTGATAACGGTGCTGTTTTTGGGAATGGCCATGCTCCCTTCTGCGGAGAACCTGTTTCTGCTGTTTTACCCCAGCGCCATGGCCAGCTTTATTCCGGTGACCTTGCTGTCCTACGATACCCAGAGTAAGTGGGACGTGTATTTTGATACCCTGCCCACCAGCCGGGCACAGTATGTCTCGGTGAAGTATCTCACCGGCCTGATTCTGGGGGAATTGGTTCTGATAGTTACGGGACTTTCCCAGCTGCTGGCTATGAAGCTGAACGGAGCGGGTGACATGAACCAGCTGTGGCCCTTGTTGTGCGGCTTGCAAGTCATTGCTTTGGTGCCGCCGGCGCTGTTTCTTCCTCTGATTTTCAAATTGGGGGTGGAAAAGGGACGGATTCTGTTCCTGGTGATGATTGGAATTGTGTTCGGCGGCAGCGCAGCCCTGGCGCTGGGCGTGGAGGACGGGGGAAGTTTCTCTCTCCCGGGGAATTTGTCGGTCTGGCTGCTTCTGGGGGCGGTTGTGCTGTATGCCCTATCCTGGCTGCTCTCCATCCGGCTGTACCGGACCCGGGAACTGTGATGATATAAAGAGAACGCCTGAGCGGTTTTCGCCACTCAGGCGTTTGCGTTTTTATTTTGCCAGCAGGCTGTCGATGAACTGGGTGGCGGCCCGGGCGGACCGTCCGCCCCGGCCCAGAGCAAACCGCTCCGCCTGAGCTTCCAGTTCTTCCACGGGCATTTCCACACCCCGGTCTTTTGCCAGGTGGCGGACAATATCCAGGTAGGTTTTCTTGTCCGGCTTCTGGAAGGTGATCTGGATGCCGAACCGCTCGGACAGGGACAGCATTTCCTGCATGGTGTCGTTGCGGTGCACGTCGTCCCCGTCCCGGTTGGAGAAGCTCTCCTTCACCAGATGGCGGCGGTTGGATGTGGCGTAAATCACCACGTTCCGGCTCCGGGCGGACACGCTGCCCTCCAGAATGGCCTTCAGGGCGCTGAAATTGTCATCGTCCTTCTGGAAGGAAAGATCATCGATGAACAAAATGAACTTCAGGGGGTTGCTGTTCAGCTCGTCCAGAATGGCGGGGATGCTGTGCAGCTGCTCCTTGCGCACCTCCAGAATCCGCAGGCCCAGGTGGGACAGTTCGTTGACCACCGCTTTCACGGTGGAGGATTTGCCGGTACCGGCATCGCCGGTGAGCAGAATGTTGGCGGCGGGCTTGCCGGAGAGCAGGGCCATGGTGTTGTCCAGGATGATCTGCTGCTCCCGCTTGTAGTCGATCAGGGAGGACAGGCGGATCTTGTCCGGGTTGTGCACCGGGACGATCTGATTTTCTCCGGAGATGTAGAACATGGGGTGGCGGGCATAGATGCCGTAGCCGTACTGGCCGATGTTTTCACAGCGCTGCCGGTAGGAGGCAACCACATCCACCGGCTCCGTGGGAAACTCCGGCAGATACCCGTCCCAGTCCAGCCCTTGCCGCAGCTGGGAAGGTGTCAGACTGGCCACCGCCTGGAGGATTTCCAGCTCCCCGGCCACACACCGGGCCATCTCGGAAGAGGGGGTCTCCCCCCGTCCGATGAGCCGGATGCAGGGATTCTCATCATCTCCCACAATCCGCTCCACATACCGGGAGAAGGCGGGGGTTCCGGCGGCGTAAAAGGCGGACACAAACCCGGCATACCGGGACACGGACCGGGCGGTTTCTCCCGTCTCCAGGTCCTCCAGGTATTCCCGCAGGGCGGCAATCACCGGATCTTTCAGAAGATTCCGGAAGATGGCCAGACTTTGCAGACCAATGTTCAGGCGAAACAGTTCTTTGGACTTCATACGTTCAGAATCGCACCCTTTGCACCGCTGGACACCAGAGCGGCATAGCGCTTCAGGTAGCCGGAGAGTTCTTTCTTCTTGGGAACGAAGGCGGCCATCCGGCGGTCCAGTTCTTCCTGGCTGATTTTCAGTTCCAGCACGTTGTTGGGAATGTCAATGTGGATGATGTCACCCTCCTGGATCACGCCGATGGGGCCGCCGGAGGCGGCTTCCGGGGAGACGTGGCCGATGCAGGCGCCCCGGGTGGCGCCGCTGAACCGACCGTCGGTGATCAGGGCCACGCTGTTGCCCAGACCCATGCCCATGATGGCGGAGGTGGGGTTCAGCATCTCCCGCATACCGGGGCCGCCCTTGGGGCCTTCGTAGCGGATGACCACCACGTCGCCGGGGCGAATCTGTCCGGCGTTGATGGCGGCCTGGGCGTCTTCCTCACAGTCAAACACCCGTGCCGGACCCTCGTGGACCAGCATTTCCGGCAGAACGGCGCTGCGCTTGACCACGCCGCCTTCCGGTGCCAGATTGCCCCGGAGCACCGCAATGCCGCCGGTGGAGGAGTAGGGATTCTCCACGGGACGGATGACGCTGGGGTCCCGGTTCACGGCAGTGGCGATGTTCTCGCCCAGGGTCTTGCCGGTGACGGTCATCACGGAGGTATCCAGCAGGTTCAGCTTGGTCAGCTCTTTCAGCACGGCGTACACGCCGCCGGCTTCGTTCAGGTCCTCCATGTAGGTGGGACCGGCGGGAGCCAGGTGGCACAGGTTGGGGGTTTTGGCGCTGATCTCGTTGGCCATGTCCAGGTTGAATTCCACCTGGCACTCGTTGGCGATGGCGGGCAGGTGGAGCATGGAGTTGGTGGAGCAGCCCAGGGCCATGTCGGCAGTCAGGGCGTTGCGGATGGCGGCGGCGGTCATGATATCCCGGGGCCGGATGCCCTTCTTCACCAGTTCCATCACCTGCATGCCGGCGTGCTTGGCCAGCTCAATCCGGGCGGAGTACACCGCAGGAATGGTGCCGTTGCCTCGCAGACCCATGCCCAGCACTTCCGTCAGGCAATTCATGGAGTTGGCGGTGTACATGCCGGAGCAGGAACCGCAGGTGGGGCAGGTGTTCTCTTCGCATACCGTCAGATGGGCTTCGTCAATCTTTCCGGCGGCGAAAGCGCCCACCGCTTCAAACATGCTGGAAAGACTGGTCTTCTTTCCGTCCACCCGGCCGGCCAGCATGGGGCCGCCGCTGACGAAAATGGTGGGAATGTTCACTCGGGCGGCTGCCATCAGCAGGCCGGGCACGTTCTTGTCACAGTTGGGGACCATTACCAGGCCGTCAAAGCCGTGGGCCTTGACCATGGCCTCGGTGGAGTCAGCGATCAGATCACGGGTGACCAGGGAGTATTTCATGCCCTCGTGGCCCATGGCGATGCCGTCGCACACGGCGATGGCAGGGAAGACAATGGGGGTGCCGCCGGCCATGGCTACGCCCAGCTTCACCGCTTCCACAATCTTGTCCAGATTCATGTGGCCGGGAACGATTTCATTGTAGGAGCTGACAATGCCGATGAGGGGCCGCTGCTGCTCTTCCTTGGTCAGGCCCAGGGCATGGTACAGACTGCGGTGCGTGGCATTCTGGGGACCGTTGACGATGGTATCTTTGATCATGGCAGAAACCTACTTTCTGTGTTAGGGTAGAAAAATCGGGAGAGGGAGGGGCAGCGCCCCTCCCTTTGGCGAAGATCAAGGAAGCGCTGATTCAATCGGCAAGAACTGGCAGCGAGAGATTTTTCCCCAGACAAAAGAATGGAAAATAGGGGAATACTTTGTGTATTTCCTGTTTTTCATTCTGTATGGATGGCGAAAAAGATCCGCTGTCCAGCCACAGGCGATTGATTCAGAGTTTCCTCAGTTATTGATCAGCTTGTCCTCGTCGCTCCAGCTGTACAGCTTGCGGATCTCCTGACCCACGATCTCGGAGGGATGCTCGCTGGCCAGCTTGCGCATGGCGTTGAAGTGAACCTGAGCGCCGGCGCTGGACATATCCAGCAGGAAGTCCTTGGCGAAGGTGCCGTCCTGGATGTCGGAGAGGATCTTCTTCATGGTCTTCTTGGTCTCGGCGGTGATGATCTTGGGGCCGGTGATGTAGTCGCCGTACTCAGCGGTATTGGAGATGGAGTAGCGCATGCCGCTGAAGCCGGACTGATAGATCAGATCCACAATCAGCTTCATCTCGTGGATGCACTCGAAGTAGGCGTTCCGGGGGTCATAACCGGCTTCCACCAGGGTCTCAAAGCCAGCCTGCATCAGGGCGCACACGCCGCCGCACAGCACCGCCTGCTCACCGAACAGGTCGGTTTCGGTCTCGGTGCGGAAAGTGGTCTCCAGAACACCGGCACGGGCACCGCCGATGCCCAGAGCGTAGGCCAGACCGATGTCCAGAGCGTCGCCGGTGGCGTCCTGCTCCACGGCGATCAGGCAGGGCACACCCTTGCCGGCCTGGTACTCGCTGCGGACGGTGTGGCCGGGGCCCTTGGGGGCGATCATGATCACGTTGACATTCTTGGGGGGCTTGATGCAGCCGAAGTGAATGTTGAAGCCATGGGCAAAGGCCAGGGTCTTGCCCTCGGTCAGATTGGGCTCGATGCTCTCTTTGTACAGGGCGGCCTGCTTCTCGTCGTTGATCAGGATCATGATGATGTCGGCAACCTTGGCGGCTTCGGCGGAAGTCATGACCTTCAGTCCCTGGGCTTCTGCCTTGGCCCAGCTCTTGGAGCCGTTGTACAGACCGACGACAACATTCACGCCGCTGTCTTTCAGGTTCAGAGCGTGGGCGTGGCCCTGAGAGCCATAGCCAATGATGGCCACGGTTTTGCCGGCGAGCTTCTGCAGATCACAGTCCTGCTGGTAGAAAATGCGGTTCATAATGATTACCTCCCGATTTCGTATGTATATTTATTAAAGAACTTATTTTTACAGATTGGTCACCCGGCGGATGGTGGTGGCGCCCCGCTGGAGGGTCACCAGACCGGTGCGGCAGATTTCCATGATTTCAAAGTCCCGCATCAGGTCGATGAAATTGTCGATCTTCCGGCTGTCACCCACCATCTGGATGATGATGGATTCCTTGGTGTAGTCCACTACTTTGCCTTCGTAGGCGGTGGAGGCGGAGCGGATGTCATTTCGGACAGCGGGGTCATTGCGCATCTTGATCAGCAGCAGCTCCCGGCCTACGGTGTCCACGTTGTCCAGCTCGGCGATGGAGCAGACGTCGGGCAGCTTGTAGAGCTGATTGATCAGCTGCTCCTTTTTTACCTCATCGCCCTCAGACTGGACGGTGATCCGGGAGAAGGACTCGGACTCCGTCTCGCTGACGGTGAGGGAAGTGATGTTGAACTGACGGCGGCGGAACATACTGGTGACCCGGTTCAACACGCCGAACTGGTTGTTAACCAGAATAGCAACGGTAAATTTCTTCATAATCAGTCACCAATCCTTGTAATAATATCGTCCATGGAACCGCCGGGGGGCAGCATGGGCAGCACGAATTCATCTTTGTCAATGGCGCAGTCAATGAGGTAGGTGCCGTTGCAGGCAAAGGCCTGGTCCAGGGCCGTTTCCAGTTCCTCCAGAGTCAGTGCCCGGCTGGCCTGAGCGCCGAAGGCCTGGGCTACCTTGACGAAGTCGGTCTGGCGGGCATCCAGGGTAGTGTTGGAGTAATGCTTGTCAAAGAACAGGGTCTGCCACTGGCGTACCATGCCCAGAACGCCATTGTTCAGCAGCAGAATCACCAGGGGAACCTGGTTGGCAACGGCGGTGGCCAGCTCGTTCAGATTCATGCCGAAGCTGCCGTCGCCGGTAATCAGAACAGCATGTTCTCCGGTGCCCATGGCAGCACCCATGGCCGCGCCCATGCCGAAGCCCATGGTGCCCAGACCGCCGCTGGAGATAAAACGGCGGGTATTTTTCAGGTTCAGGTACTGGGCGGCCCACATCTGGTGCTGCCCCACGTCGGTGGCCACCGGAGTGTTCTCACCCAGGTAGCGGTTCAGCAGGCCGATGACATTCCGGGGGGTCATGCCGTCCCGGCTGTCCAGTCCCAGGTGTTCCTCGTCCAGCAGGCGGCTGACGGTTTGCTGCCACTGGGGATGGGTCTGCTTTTTCAGAAGGGGCAGCAGCTTTTCCAGGGTCTTCTTTACATCACCCCGGAGGGCGCAGGCGGGGGAGACGGTTTTGCCCAGTTCCGCACCGTCGATGTCAATGTGGACAATCTTGGCGCCCACGGCGAACTTGGCCCGGTCACCGGTGACCCGGTCGTTGAACCGGCAGCCCAGTGCGATGATGCAGTCGGCCTGGTGCATGGCCATGGAGCAGGCGTAGTGTCCGTGCATACCCTGCATTCCCAGGAACCGGGGATAGTCGGTGGGGACACCGGAAATGCCCATCATGGAGCAGCCGATGGGGGCGTCAATCTGCTCTGCCATCTGCAGCAGCTCATCCTGGGCGCCGCTGGTGATCAGACCGCCGCCGAAATAGACGAAGGGCCGCTGGGCGGCATTGATGCAGGCGGCTGCCTGCTCAATCCGGATCTGCTTTGCGGCGGCGGTCTCCTCCGCCTCCACCGGGGGCTGTGGCTCGTATTCGCCCATGGCGGTCTGCACATCCTTGGGCACGTCGATGAGTACCGGGCCGGGCCGACCGGATTTTGCCAGCTTGAACGCATCCCGGATAGTGGGGGCCAGCTTGTCGATGGTACCCACAAAATAGTTGTGTTTGGTAATGGGCAGGGTGATACCGGTGATGTCGATTTCCTGGAAGCCGTCGGTGCCGATGGTGCTGTTGGGCACGTTGCCGGTAATGGCCACCATGGGAACGGAATCCAGGTAGGCGGTGGCGATGCCGGTGACCAGATTGGTGGCGCCGGGGCCGGAGGTGGCGATGCACACGCCTACCTTACCGGTGGCACGGGCGTAGCCGTCGGCGGCATGGGAGGCTCCCTGCTCGTGAGCGGTGAGAATGTGTTTCAGCTCGTCCCGGTATTTGTACAGAGAGTCGTAGATGTTGATGACCTGGCCGCCGGGGTAGCCAAATACCACATCGGTGCCCTGTTCAATCAATGTGCGTACGATGATATCGGAGCCGGAGAGTTTCATGCCATCATCCTTTCCTGAGGTTTTCTATAATCAGACTCCCCATTTCCCGGCAGCCCGCTTTTTGGCAGCCCGCGGCGTCTTTGGGGAGAATGTCTGCGGTTCGGTAGCCACTGTCCAGCACGGCGGAAACAGCGGCTTCGATGCAGTCTGCCTCCTGAGGCAGGTCAAAGGAATAGCGCAGCATCATGGCAGCGGCCAGGATGGTGCCGATGGGGTTGGCGATGTCCATGCCGGCAATGTCCGGGGCGGAGCCGTGAATGGGCTCGTACAGCCCCCGGCTGCCCGCTCCCAGAGAGGAGGAGGGGATCATGCCGATGGAACCGGTAATCATGGAGGCTTCGTCGGAGAGGATGTCTCCGAACATATTCTCCGTCACAATCACGTCAAACTGGCTGGGGTCCTTCACGATCTGCATGGCGCAGTTGTCCACCAGCATATCGGAAAGCTCCACGTCGGGATATTCCTCCGCCAGCTGGTGCATCACCTTTTTCCACAGCCGGGAGGAGTCCAGCACGTTGCTCTTTTCCACACTGCACAGCTTTTTCCGGCGCTTCCGGGCGGACTCAAAGCCGATGCGGCCGATCCGACGGATTTCGCTTTCGCTGTAGCGCAGTTCATCAATGGCAACCGCCTCTGCATTTTGAGAAACGGTTTCGTGTTTTCCAAAGTAAATGCCGCCGATCAGCTCCCGGACAATGAGAAAGTCGATGCCCTTGTCTACAATTTCCTGCTTCAGAGGAGAGGCAGCGGACAGCTGGGGCCAGATCTTGGCGGGACGGTTGTTGCTGTACACGCCCATCCCGGCCCGGAGCCGGAGCAGGCCCTTTTCCGGACGCATGGGACCGGGGACGTCGTTCCACTTGGGGCCGCCTACGGCGCCCAGCAGCACGCTGTCGCTTTCCAGGCACTTGTCCAGCATTTCCTGGGGCAGAGGATCGCCCCACTTGTCAATGGCGTTGCCGCCCATATCCACATCCGTATAGGTGAAAGTGTGGCCGTAAAGCTGCGCCACCCGGTCCAGAACCCGGACAGCCTGCTCCACAATCTCCGGCCCGATGCCGTCACCCCGGATTACCGCAATGTTTCTTGTCATTATATCACACCTCCTGCAAAGAGGCAAGTAGTCCGCCCTTGCGAATGATGTTTTGAATGAATTCGGGGAAGGGTTCGGCCTGGTAGGTCTTTCCGGTGGTCAGGTCGGAAATCACGCCGGTGTCAAAGTCGATGCTCACGGTGTCTCCCGCCTGAATTTCCTCGGCGGCCTGCTCACATTCCAGGATGGGCATGCCGATGTTGATGGCGTTGCGGTAGAAAATCCGGGCAAAACTCTTGGCGATGACACACCCGGTGCCGCAGGTCTTGATGGCCAGGGGGGCGTGCTCCCGGGAAGAACCGTAGCCGAAGTTCCAGCCGGCTACCATAATGTCCCCGGGCTGCACTTTGCTGACGAAGGTGGTGTCAATGTCCTCCATGCAGTGTTTGGCCAGATCCTGGGCGTTGGGGGTATTCAGGTATCGGGCGGGGATAATCACATCGGTGTCCACATTGTCGGGGTATTTGAAAACGTGTCCTTGGGTTTTCATAATCAGACCTCCTTGGGAGCGGTAATGCAGCCGGTGAGGGCGGATGCGGCGGCGGTGGCGGGGCTTGCCAGGTAGACTTCGCTTTTGACGTGGCCCATCCGGCCGACGAAGTTCCGGTTGGTGGTGGCGACGCAGCGCTCGCCCTCCGCCAGAATGCCCATGTAACCGCCGAGACACGGCCCGCAGGTGGGGGTGGAGACCACGGCGCCCGCGTCGATGAAGGCGGTGACGTAGCCACGCTCCACACATTCCCGGTAGATCTGCATGGTGGCGGGGATGATGATGCACCGGACGCCGGGGGCAACGGTCTTGCCCTTGAGAATCCGGTAGGCCGTCTCCATGTCCTCCATCCGGCCGTTGGTGCAGGAGCCGATGACCACCTGATCGATTTTGATGTCACCCAGTTTTGCGGCGGGGTGGGTGTTCTCCGGCAGATGGGGGCAGGCAACGGTGGGGACGATCTTGCTCAGATCGATTTCGATGGTCTGCTCATATTCGGCGTCGGGATCAGCAGAATACTCCACGCCGGGCCGCTCGCTGCGGCCTTCCAGATATGCCCGGGTTACATCGTCCACCGGGAAGATGCCGTTCTTGGCTCCGGCTTCAATGGCCATGTTGCAGATGCACAGCCGGTCATCCATGGACAGGCTGGCCACACCGTCGCCCACAAACTCCATGCTCTTGTACAGCGCGCCGTCCACACCGATCTTGCCGATGATGGTCAGAATCACGTCCTTGCCGCTGCAGTTGGCAGGGAGCTTTCCGGTGAGGTTGAAGCGGATGGCGGCGGGGACCTTGAACCAGGCGGTACCGGTGGCCATGCCGGCGGCCATGTCGGTGCTGCCCACGCCGGTGGAGAAAGCGCCCAGGGCGCCGTAGGTACAGGTGTGGCTGTCGGCGCCGATGATGCAGTCGCCGGCGGTGACGATGCCCTGTTCGGGCAGCAGGGCGTGTTCAATGCCCATCTTGCCCACATCATAGAAGTGGCTGACGCAGTGCTGGCAGGCAAATTCCCGGCACTGTTTGGACTGCTCGGCGGCCTTGATGTCCTTGTTGGGGACAAAGTGATCCAGGACGATGGCGATTTTATCCTTGTCAAATACCCGGTTGAAGCCGTTCTTGTTGAACTCATTGATGGCGACGGGGGTGGTGATGTCGTTGCCCAGGACGATGTCCAGTTTGGCCTGGATCAGCTGTCCGGGGGTGACGGAATCCAATCCGGCGTGGGCCGCCAAAATTTTTTGAGTCATAGTCATTGCCATAATTTCTGCTCTCCTTTATTCCCGGGTCATGTTATTGTAAGCACTGATCAGCGCATTGGCACTGGCGGTAATGATGTCGGTGTCGGTGCCGGCACCCCAGTACATGGTGCCGTCGGCATCCTCCAGGCCGATGTAAGCGGCGGCGGTGGAGCCGGAGCTGCGCTCCTGGACGCTGTGTTCGGTGTAAACTTTCAGACTGTAGCTGCGGCCGGTGTACTCCTTCAGGGCATTGCTCACCGCATCCAGAGAGCCGTTGCCGGTGGCGTGGAGGGTGGTTTTCCGGCCATGACGCATAAAGGTAATGTAGGCTTCCACACCGTCGGCGTTCTGGGTGAAGTTCATCTTGGAGATGGCGATGGGGCTGTGGACGTTCAGGTAGCAGTCCATGAAGATGGCCAGCACGTCTTCGCTTTTCAGCTCCCGATGGTCGTGGTCGGATACGCTCTTGCACTGGTAGCTCAGGTGCTCGCGCATCTTGGGGGGCAGAATGTAGCCGTAGGCCTGCTCCAGCAGGTAGCCGATGCCGCCCTTGCCGCTCTGGGAGTTCACCCGGATTACGTCGGCGTCGTAGGTGCGGCTGATATCCTGGGGATCGATGGGAATGTAGGGAACGGTCCACTGGTGCAGGTTCTTTTCCTTCCGCCAGGTCATGCCCTTGGCAATGGCGTCCTGATGGGAGCCGGAGAAGGCGGCGAACACCAGCGCCCCGGCGTAGGGGCTGCGCTCGTAGACGTGCATCCGGGTGCACTCCTCATAGACCTTGCAGATGCCGGGCATATCGGAGAAGTCCAGCTGGGGGTCTACGCCGTGGGAGTACATATTCATGGCCAGGGTGATGATGTCCACGTTGCCGGTCCGTTCGCCGTTGCCGAACAGGGTGCCTTCCACCCGGTCGGCCCCGGCGAGCAATGCCAGCTCCGTGTCCGCCACGCCGGTACCCCGGTCATTGTGGGGATGAACGGAGAGGGTGACGAACTCCCGGTATTTCAGGTTTTCGCTCATGTATTCCACCTGGCTGGCGTAGACGTGGGGCATACTCATCTCCACGGTCACCGGCAGGTTGATGATCACGTTGTTGGTTTCACTGGGTTCCAGCACATCCAGAACGGCGTTGCACACCTCCAGCGCATATTCCGGCTCAGTGCCGGTGAAGCTCTCCGGGGAGTACTCGAACCGGAAGTTGCCTTCGTATTCCTGGGCCAGCCGCTTGACCAGCTTGGCGCCATCCACGGCGATCTGCTTGATCTCCTCCTTGCTCTTGCGGAAGACCTGCTCCCGCTGGGCAACGCTGACGGAGTTGTAGAAGTGGATGATGGCGCTGGGAGCGCCCTTGCAGGCGTCGAAGGTTTTGCGGATGATGTGCTCCCGGCACTGGGTCAGCACCTGAACGGTGACGTCCCGGGGGATCATGTTGTTTTCAATCAGGGTGCGCAGGAACTCGTATTCCGTTTCGGAGGCAGCGGGGAAGCCCACTTCAATTTCCTTGAAGCCAACCCGCAGCAGCATATGGTAGAACTCCAGCTTTTCTTCCAGGCTCATGGGAATCACAAGGCTCTGGTTGCCGTCCCGCAGGTCCACACTGCACCATTGGGGGGCGGTTTCGATGTGATCCTTTTGCACCCATTTGTAATGGCTGCCGGGGGCGGGGTAATAGCCGATGCTGTACTTGCTGGTATCCATATGACGCTCTCCTTTTCAATTCATAATAGGATTATACGATTCGGAAACCCTCCGCTTTCAGGGCCTGGGTAATTTGCTCCACATGGTCATAGTTCCGGGTTTCCAGATTCATCCGCAGGAAGCAGCCGTTGATGCTCTCGGTGCCGCCCCGCTCGTACTGAACACCGGTGACGTTGCCGCCGCAGTCGGCGATGATCCGGGACACGTCCTTCAGCTGCCCCGGTTTGTCTACCAGTTCAATGAGCAAGGTGGCAATCCGCCCGGACTTCATCAGGCCCCGTTCGATCACCCGGGACAGGCTGGTCACGTCGATGTTGCCGCCGGAAATCAGGCTGACCACCTTCTTGCCCTGAATGGGGAACTTATGGAACATGGCAGCAGCCACGGAAACGGCACCGGCACCCTCGGCGATCATCTTCTGCTTCTCGATCAGGGCCAGAATGGCGGAGGAGATCTCGTCCTCTGTGACCAGAGCGATGTCGTCTACGTACTTATTCACCATTTCATAGGTCAGATCACCGGGGGTCTTTACGGCGATGCCGTCGGCGATGGTTGCCACATGATCCAGGGTCTGGATGTGGCCGGAGCGGATGGAGTTGAGCATGCTGGGGGCGCCCGCCGCCTGAACGCCGTAGACCTTGATGGAGGGGCGCAGGGCTTTGATGGCGTAGGCAACGCCGGAAATCAGGCCGCCGCCGCCCACAGGGACAATCACCGCGTCGATGTCGTCCAGGGCGTTGAGAATCTCCAGACCGATGGTGCCCTGACCGGCGATGACGTTCTCGTCGTCAAAGGGGTGGACGAAGGTGTAGCCGAATTCCTCTTTCAGATCCAGGGCCTTGTTGTAAGCGTCGTCATAGACGCCTTCCGCCAGGCAGACCTGGGCGCCGTAGGCCTTGGTTGCCTCGATCTTGGAGATGGGGGCGGTGTCCGGCAGGCAGATCAGGGAAGAGATGCCGCACTTGGAAGCGGCCAGGGCCACGCCCTGAGCGTGGTTTCCGGCGGAGCAGGCGATAACGCCTTTGGCTTTTTCCTCATCGGAAAGCATAGCGATTTTGTATCCGGAACCCCGGAGCTTGAACGAGCCGGTGTTCTGCAGATTTTCTGGCTTCAGGTACAGCTCGCATTCCGGGGCGATGCCGTATGCCTTGGCCAGGGGGGTGGGGCGGATGATATCCTTCAGCACCAGAGAGGCGTGGAACAGTTTGTCGATCGTGACCATATGGTTTTTCTTTCCTTTCAAAATGGTAGTAAAAAACCCTGTCTCTTTCACAAACTGTAAAGAGACAGGGCTTCTGCATTGCATCAAACCTTGCGGTACCACTCTTCTTGCCGTCCTGGGGACGACCACTCACGGCGGTCAGACAACCACCTCCCGCTGTATCGGTCGGGCTCCGTCTGCCCTACTTGCCGAAGCGTTGGGGACAGCCGCTCAGAGGCCAGTATACCGCTTTTTCCGTCACCGCCTCGCACCAACCGGCGGCTCTCTGTATGGGAAGCGAAGCGGCTTTTTCCTCTTCTGTGCGTTTTCGCTATGTTGGGAAGAATTATAGCATCGGTTTTGTACGATGTCAAGCACCAAAATACAAAAGTCTTCCTGTGTGCGACAATTCTTCCGGGTACCGGAGAACGAAGTTGCCCTGGGACGGATTACTCTATGACCTGAATCCAGCCTTCGGGGGCGGGAATCCGGCCCATCTGGATGCCGGTGAGGGTGTCGTAGAGCTTCTGGATGGTGGGGCCGAAGCCGGCGTAAACCGTCTCCTTGCCATGGTCCACAATTTTGCCCACGGGGGAGATCACAGCGGCGGTGCCGCACAGGCCGCACTCGGTAAAGTCTCCGATTTCCGTCAGAGGAACCTCCCGCTCTTCCACTTCCATGCCCAGGTAGTCCTTGGCAACCTGCATCAGGGAGCGGCGGGTGATGGAGGGCAGAATGGTGCCAGACTTGGGGGTGACCAGGGTGTTGCCCTTGACAAAGATGATGTTGGCGCCGCCGGTTTCCTCGATGTAGGTCCGGGTGCCGGAGTCCAGATAGACATTCTCGTCATAGCCCTGCTCGTGGGCGTCCACGATGGCATACAGGCTCATGGCGTAGTTCAGTCCCGCCTTGACGTGGCCGGTGCCTCTGGGGGCCGCCCGGTCATAGTCGCAGATCCGCAGGGTCAGAGGCTTGATGCCGCCTTTGAAGTAGGGACCCACGGGGGTGGCGAAGATCCGGAACTGGAATTCATTGGCCGGCTTTACACCGATGATGGCATCGCTGCCGAACATGAAGGGGCGCAGGTACAGCGAAGCACCGGAGCCGTAGGGGGGCACCCAGGCGGCGTTGGCCCGGACGGTTTCGATGACAGCCTGGACAAACCGGTCCTCCGGGAACACGGGCATTTTCAGACGGCGGCAGGAATCCGCCATCCGGCTGGCGTTCAGATCGGGGCGGAAGCAGACGATCCGGCCGTCCTCGGCGGTGTAGGCTTTCATACCCTCGAAGCAGGCCTGGGCGTACTGCAGCACGCAGGCGCACTCGCTCATGGTGACGGTGGCCTGATCGGTCAGGCACCCGGCATCCCAGGCACCGTCTTTATAATTGGAGACATAGCGGTAGTCGGTCTGAACGTAGTTGAAGCCCAGACTGGCCCAGTCAATATTTTTTCGTTCCATCACAATACACCTCTTTTGTTGATCGGGGAATGCGGCGTGTCCGGGAAAACGATCTGCCCGGTTCCCTGTTGTTCTACATTCTAGCACCCCAGCCCATTCCGGTCAAGGGCTGAGGGAGAAAAAATGTTTCCCTATTGGGGACAAATGTTTTTATTTTGCAAACAGGAAATTTGGGAAAAAATACCTATTGACTTTAGTGAACTAAAGTGCTAAAGTATTGCAAGCAAGAAAAAGCCGGTCGGGCAGGGAGGAAAAAACAGCCATGGACAAAACGGGACATCCGGAAGAAGAATTGTTCTACGAAGCGGTATTGTCGCTGAAAAATCCGGAGGAATGCAGACTGTTCTTCCAGGACATCAGCACCATCAAGGAGTTTCAGGCAATGGTTCAGCGGTTCTGGGTTGCATGCCTGCTGGACGGAGGCAGCAACTACAACGCCGTATCAGAGGCCACCGGCGCCAGCTCTGCCACCATCAGCCGGGTGAACCGGTGCCTACAGTACGGCGGAGGCTATCAGGCGGCACTGAAATCATTGAAGAAAGCGGGGAAGTTGAATGATGACGGACGGAATCTGGAAAAGTGAAGAGCGGGCACAGTTTGCCCTGCGGAGTCTGTATCACCGTTACGGCTACGCCCCCTACAAGATGAGCCATTTTGAAGAGTACGATCTGTATGTGCGCAACAAGGATTTTCTGGTGTCGGACCAGATTATTACCTTTTCCGGCGCGGGGGGACAGCTGCTGGCCCTGAAACCGGATGTGACCTTGTCCATTGTGAAAAACGCCCCCCAGACCCCGGGGGTGGTGCAGAAGGTCTACTACAGCGAAAATGTCTATCGGGATTACCGGGAGATTATGCAGACCGGACTGGAGTGCGTGGGTGACCTGGGAGAGTACGAAATGGCCGAGGTGGTGCTGCTGGCGGTGAAGAGCCTGGCGCTGCTGGATGGACGGTATGTGCTGAACCTGTCCCACATGGGTCTGATTGCCGCGGTTCTCAACGGCAGCGGTCTTACGGGCCAGGTCAAGCGCCAGGCCATGGACTGTCTGCGGCGGAAAAACGCCCACGAACTGAAAAACCTGTGCGGCGGCCAGGAGGAGATCTGGAAGAAGCTGGAAGCTTTGGTCTCCTGCCGGGGCAGCGGACGGGACGTGCTGGGGCAGCTGTCCCGGGTCCTCACCGCCGACGCCGAACGGCAGGCTCTGGCAGAACTGGAGAGCCTGTGGGGCATTCTGGAGGGCGCGGGCCAGGCAGACCATGTCCGGCTGGACTTCTCCGTGGGCAGCGACCTGCGCTATTACAGCGGCGTGGTGTTCCGGGGATACCTGGAAGGGATTCCCGCCAGCATTCTCTCCGGGGGACAGTACGACAAGCTTCCCCAGAAGATGGGCCGGAAGAGCCGGGCCATCGGGTTTGCCATCTACCTGGACCTGCTTCAGGAGCGAGGCCAGGATGACAGCGCCTATGACCTGGATACCCTGATTCTCCACGATGGATCGGTAGATACCGGCGTCCTGGCACGGGCGGCGGAGGAAGCGGCCAAAGAAGGCAGCGTGCTGGTGTCCAGAACGGAACCCCAGGGAAGAAACTGGAAAAAACTGGTGCGCTATGAGAAAGGGGAGCTGGTGCCTTAATGGATACATTGAATATCGCCCTGCCCAAGGGACGGCTGGGGGAGAAGGCCTATGCCATGCTCAAAGCCTGCGGCTACGACTGCCCGGCCCTGGAAGACCCGGGACGGCGGCTGATTTTTGAAAATCCCGAAAAGGGGGTCCGCTATTTCTGGGTAAAGCCCTCGGACGTGGCCATTTATGTGGAGCGGGGAGCGGCGGATCTGGGCATTGTGGGTAAGGACATTCTGCTGGAATATGAGCCGGATGTGTACGAACTGCTGGACCTGAAAATGGGCAAGTGCCGCATGGCAGTGGCGGGGAAGAAGCAGTTCCGGGACCCGGTGGGGCAGACCCTGAAGGTCGCCACCAAATTTCCCAATATCACCCGGAATTTCTACAATACCAAGTGCCGGGATATTGACATCATCCACCTGAACGGCTCTATTGAACTGGCTCCCATCCTGGGGCTGAGCCATGTGATTGTGGACATTGTGGAGACGGGCACCACCCTGAGAGAAAATGACCTGATGGTCTACGAGGAAATCGTCCCCATCAGCGCCCGGCTGATTGCCAACACATCCAGTTATCAATTCAAGGACCAGGCCATTCTGGCAATCCAGGAGAATCTGGCCCGGCAGGTGGAGGAGCGCACATGATTCGGATTCTGAAATATGGGCAGGTGCCCAATGGCGAGATTTTTGCCCGGGTAACTCCCAGCGTCAACGTAGAGGAAATTGTGTCCGGAATTCTGGCGGACGTGAAGAAAAACGGGGACCAGGCGGTACTGGCCTATACCCGGAAGCTGGACGGGGCGGAGCTGAAGCAGCTTCAGGTGACGGAAGAGGAAATTCAGGAGGCCCTGAAAGCGGTGGAACCGGAATTTCTGGCCATCCTGGAGCATGCGGCGGAAAACATCCGGGCCTTCCACAGCAAGCAGGTGCGCTCCAGTTTTGTGATAGCCGATCGTCCCGGCATTGTGCTGGGACAGAAGATCACCCCCATTGAAAAGGTGGGCGTTTATGTCCCCGGAGGTACGGCGGCCTATCCCTCCACCGTGCTGATGGATACCATCCCGGCGAAAATCGCCGGATGTCCCCAGGTGGTGATGGTTTCCCCGCCGGGAAAGGACGGAAAGCTGAACCCCGCCATTGTGGCGGCGGCCCGGATTGCCGGGGTGGACGCCATCTACAAGATGGGCGGCGCCCAGGCCATCGGCGCACTGGCCTACGGCACGCAGAGCGTGCCCAAGGTGGATAAAATCGTGGGCCCGGGCAATGCCTTTGTGGCCGAAGCGAAAAAGCAGGTGTTTGGCCAGGTATCCATCGACATGATCGCCGGACCCAGTGAAATTCTGGTGATTGCTGACGGAAAAAGCAATCCTGTTCATGTGGCGGCAGACCTGCTGAGCCAGGCAGAGCACGACAAGCTGGCCAGCGCCGTGCTGGTGACGGACAGTGAAAATCTGGCCCAGGCGGTGGCGGCGGAGCTGGAGCGGCAGCTGCCCCTGCTTCCCCGGGAGGAAATTGCCCGGGCGTCCATCGACAACAACGGCAAGATCATTGTGGCGGACAGTCTGATGGATGGCATCGCCATTGCCAACGAAATTGCACCGGAGCATCTGGAGCTGATGGTGGACGATCCCTTTGCCTACCTGGACGCGATCAAGCACGCCGGTTCCATTTTCCTGGGCCGGAACTGCCCGGAGGCCCTGGGAGACTACTTTGCCGGACCCAACCACACCCTGCCCACCTCCGGTACCGCCCGGTTCTCCAGTCCCCTGAGCGTGGATGACTTTGTGAAAAAGAGCCAGTTTACCTACTACACTTCCGACGCCCTGTCCCGGGTGGCGGAGTCCATTGACCGGTTTGCGAAAAAAGAGGGGCTGCAAGCCCACGGAAACAGCGTGATGATCCGCAAGGAGGAGCCATGAGCCGATACTTAAATGCCCAATATCAGGCTTTGGAAGCCTATGTCCCCGGGGAGCAGCCCCGGGATCAGCGCTACATCAAGCTCAATACCAATGAATCCCCCTATCCCCCCGCACCCTCTGTCTGTGCCGCCATTACCCAGGAGGATGTCTCCCTGCTGCGGCTGTACAGCGATCCTACGGGGAAAAACCTGAAGGAAAAGCTGGCGGGACTGTACGGTGTGAAGCCGGAGAATGTATTTCTCTCCAACGGCTCCGACGAGGTGCTGAACTTCGCTTTCATGGCATTCGGCGGCAAGGGAGCGGTGTTCCCGGACGTCAGTTACGGCTTTTACAGCGTGTTCGGAGATCTGTATGGCATCGACTATACCCAGATTCCCCTGAAAGAAGACTTCTCCCTGGACTACCAGGATTACTGCGGCCAGGGAAAGATGGTGGTCATCGCCAACCCCAACGCCCCCACGGGACTCTCTATCCCTGTGGAAGCGGTGGAACAGATTGCGGCCTCCAACCCGGACAATGTGGTGGTCATCGACGAAGCCTATGTGGACTTTGGGGGAGAAACGGCGCTGCCGCTGATTGAGAAATACGACAACCTTCTGGTGACCCGGACGTTTTCCAAGTCCCGGTGCATGGCGGGGGGCAGGCTGGGCTATGCTTTCGGAAGTGCGGCCCTGATTGCGGACCTGGAAAAGATCAAGTATTCCACAAACCCCTATAACCTGGACCGGCTGACCCTGAAGCTGGGAGAGGCCACGGTGGATGCGGAGGACTATTATCAGAAGATGTGCACCCGGATTCAGGAAACCCGGGACTGGACCAAGGAGCAGCTGGAAAGTATGGGCTTTCAGGTGCTGCCCAGCCAAACCAATTTCCTTTTTGCCCGGACGGATCGGATGGACGGGCAGGAACTGTATCTGGCGTTGAAAGCCCGGGGCATTCTGGTGCGGCACTTTTCCAACCCCCGGATTGATCAATTCAACCGCATCACCATCGGCACTCCGGAACAGATGGAGACCTTCCTCACGGTGACAAAGGAGATTCTGGGCCTATGAGAACCTGTAAAATGACGAGAAAAACGGCGGAGACGGATATCTGTCTGGAACTGAACCTGGACGGCGCCGGAAAGAGCAGCATCGACACCGGCGTGGGGTTTCTCAACCATATGCTGACCCTGTTTGCCGCTCATGGAAAATTTGACCTGACGGTGGTTTGCCGCGGGGACACGGAGGTGGACGATCACCACAGTGTGGAGGACATTGGCATCTGCCTGGGCACTGCCTTCCGGGAGGCCCTGGGGGACAAGCGGGGCATCACCCGCTACGGCAGCTTCCTGCTGCCCATGGACGAGGCGCTGATTTTGTGTGCTGTGGATCTGTCCGGGCGCAGCTGTCTGTGCGATGAATTGGAAATTCCCACCGAGAAAATCGGCACCTTTGACACGGAGCTGGTGGAGGAATTTCTTCTGGGCTTTGTCCGCAGCTGCCCCATGAGTCTGCACCTGCGGCAGCTGGCGGGAAAGAACGCGCACCACATTGTGGAAGGGGCTTTCAAGGGCCTGGGCCGGGCGCTGAAACAGGCGGTGGCCCTGGACGGCAGCGGGGAGATTCCCTCCACCAAGGGGGTCCTGGAATGATCGGGATTATCGACTACGGGGTGGGAAACCTGTTTTCTCTCCAATCCTCTTTCCGCGCCATTGGCCGGGAGGCGGTGGTCAGCGGCTCGGCGGAGGTACTGTCCCGGACGGATCGGCTGGTGCTGCCGGGTGTGGGGGCTTTTGAAGACGCTGCCCGGAAGCTCCGGGAGACCGGGCTGGACCAATTCGTCCGCAGCCAGGCAGCGTCCGGAAAACCCCTGCTTGGCATCTGCCTGGGGATGCAGCTGCTGTTTGAAACCAGTTTTGAGTATGGAGAACATCCCGGCCTGGGCCTGCTGAAAGGCCAGGTGGTTCCCATGGCCGGACGGATTCCCCAGGGGCTGAAAATTCCTCACATGGGCTGGAACCGGCTGGAGTGGACCGGCGGCAGCCTGCTGAAATGCTCCCACGGGGAATACGTCTACTTCGTCCACTCCTATTTCGCCCAGGGCTGCGAAGATTCTCTGGCTGCGGTGACGGAATACGGCATTCCCATCACCGCAGCGGTGGAAAAGGACAACGTGTTTGGCTGCCAGTTCCACCCGGAGAAAAGCGGCAATGCGGGACTGGCCATTCTGGACCGGTTCTGCCGGGTGTAAGGAGGGATTGTATGGACATCTATCCTGCCATTGACCTGTACCAGGGCAAGGCGGTGCGGCTTTACAAGGGCGACTATGCCCGGATGACGGTATACAGTGAAGACCCCCCGTCGGTGGCCAGGGACTTTGCTGCTGCCGGCGCCCGACATATCCACCTGGTGGACCTGGAAGGGGCCAAGTCCGGCAAGCCGGAAAATCTGAGTACCATTCGCCGGATTCTGGAAGCGGCGGACCTGTTTGCCGAAGTGGGCGGGGGCATCCGGAATCTGGAAACCGTGGAGCAGTACCTGTCCTGCGGAGTCAATCGGGTGATTCTGGGTACCGCTGCGGTGAAGGACCCGGACTTTCTCAAAGAGGCGCTGAACCGTTGCGGCGAGAAAATCGCCGTGGGCGTGGACCTGAAGGACGGCTTTGTGGCGATCAAAGGCTGGACGGAGCAGTCCCAGCTGGGGGCGGAAGAATTCTTTGCTTCCATGCAGTCGCTGGGGGTGAAGACCATCATCTGCACCGATATCTCCCGGGACGGGGCCATGAAAGGCACCAATCTGGGGCTGTATCGGAAGTTGTCCGGGCAGTTCGGTCTGGATCTGATTGCCTCCGGAGGGGTGTCCAGTCTGGAAGATGTGAAGGCTCTGCGGGAAATGAATCTCTCCGGGGCTATTATCGGCAAGGCCTATTACATCGGGGCCATTGACTTGAAAGAGGCGGTGGAGGCTGCAACATGATTACCAAACGGATTATCCCCTGCCTGGACGTCCGCAACGGCCGGGTGGTGAAGGGGACCAATTTCCAGGGACTGCGGGATGTTTCCTCCCCGGTGGAACTGGGAAAATACTACAGCGACAACGGAGCGGACGAGCTGGTGTTCTACGACATCACTGCCTCGGCGGAGGGCCGCAGACTCTTTACCGATATTCTCAAGGAAGTGGCGGCCACCATTTTCATTCCCCTGACGGTGGGCGGCGGCATCAATACCGTGGAGGACTTTGACCGGGTGCTGAAATGCGGGGCGGACAAGGTCAGCGTGAACTCCGGGGCCATCCGCAACCCGGACCTGATTCCCCAGGCCGCCCGGCTGTATGGGGACCAGTGCGTGGTGCTGTCGGCGGATGTAAAGCGGGTGGAAGGCCAGTTCCGGGTGTTTGCCAAGGGTGGCCGGGAGGACACCGGCATGGAGGCCATCTCCTGGATCAAACGGTGCGTGTCCAATGGCGCCGGTGAAGTGGTGCTCAACTCCATCGACACCGACGGGGTGAAGCAGGGCTTTGACCTGGAAATGCTGGAAGCGGTGAGCAATGCCGTGGACGTGCCGGTGATTGCCTCCGGGGGCGCCGGCTGCGAGGAAGACTTTGTGGAGCTGTTCCAGCGCCTGCCCAAGGTGGACGCAGGGCTGGCGGCTTCCATCTTCCACTTTGGACAGGTTAAAATTCCCGACTTGAAGAAAACCCTCCGGGACAATAACATTTTGGTGAGGTTATAAAAGTATGCTGGATTTGGACAAACTGAAATTTGACGAAAAGGGCCTGATTCCCGCCATTGTGGTGGACAACGACACCGGGGCGGTGCTGACCCTGGCCTACATGAGCCGGGCCAGCCTGGAAATCTCTCTGGAAAAGAAGCTGACCTGCTTCTGGAGCCGCTCCCGGCAGGAACTGTGGCTGAAAGGGGAAACCAGCGGCAACTATCAGCACATTGTCTCCATCACTGCCGACTGCGACTATGACGCTCTGGAGGTGCGGGTGAAGAAGGACGGCCCCGCCTGCCATTTGGGCAAGGACTCCTGCTTCCACAACCCAATTCTGGAAAGCGAGGAGGTTCCCTTCCGGCTGGATGACCTGTATGAGTTGCTGGTGGGCCGGAAGGAACAGCTTCCGGAGGGGTCTTACACCACCTACCTGTTCCAGAAGGGTCTGGACAAAATTCTGAAAAAGGTGGGCGAGGAGTCCACCGAGGTGATCATTGCCGGCAAGGCCGAGGACCGGGCGGAGACCATCTATGAGATTGCCGACCTGACCTACCATGTGCTGGTGCTGATGGTGCAGATGGGCATTCCCCTGTCGGAAATCCGCCAGGAGCTGGCCAGCCGCCACATCATCGACCACAAGGTCAAGCAGGAAAAGATGACAAAATAACAAAAACACAACCACCGGAGGGTGGTTGTGTTTTTTGTTGCTTGGTTGGGATTATACGTCTTTTTCCTGCCGCCGGTAGAGCCGGATAAACGCCGCCATCTGGATGGCAAACGTGATGACCCAGGAAATCAGATAAGAAAGATACAGGCAGTCCGGCGTGTGGAACTGGGGAATCTGGAAAATGGTGTAGATCCACACAATCCGCAGACCGCAGATGCCCAGCACGGAGATGACCATGGGGGCGAAGGACTTTCCCAGTCCCCGGAGGGCGCCGGTGGTCACATCCATCAGACCGCAGACAAAATAAGGCAGGCTGATGTAGGTCAGACGGATGGTGCCGAAGGCGATGGCATCCAGGGAGTCGGTGATGTAGATGGAAAGCAGAGGATCCCGGAAGGTCCAGACCAGGCCGCCGAAGACCAGGCCCACCACGGTAACGCAGCCCAGACAGATCCAGAGGGTTTTATACACCCGCTTGTACTGCTTCGCACCGGCATTCTGGCCGATGAAGTTCACCGCCGTCTGGTGGAAAGCGTTGAGGGAGGCGTAGACGAAGCCCTCCAGGTTGGCAGCAGCAGCGTTGCCGGACATAAACACGTCGCCGAAAGAGTTGACCGAGGACTGAATCAGCACGTTGGAAATGGAGAACAGGGAGCTCTGAATGCCGGCAGGCAGGCCGATGCGCAGAATTTTCACCAGCTGGGGCTTGTAGAAGCGGATGTGGGACAGCACCAGCTTGCAGGCGTCTGTCCGCTTCATCAGGCAGCGGATGACCAGCACGGCGGAGATGCCCTGGGAGATGGTGGTGGCCAGGGCCACACCCGCCACATTCATCTGGAAGAACCAGACAAAGACCACGTTCAGCACCACGTTGACGATGCCGGCCAGAGAGAGGAATATCAGCGGGCTTTTGGTGTCTCCCGCTGCCCGGAGAATGGCAGCGCAGAAGTTATAGAGCATGGTGAAGGTGATCCCGGCGAAATAGATCTTCATGTACACAGAAGAAAGGGGCAGTACATTCTCCGGCGTCCCCATCATTTCCAGGAAGGTGTCGCACAGGGAAATGCCCATAATGGTCAGGGCAATTCCGCTGATCAGGGCGGTGGGGACAGCGGTGTGGACGGTGTGGTGCACCACCTCGTCCTCATGGCTGCCCAGTCCGTGAGCAACCGATACGCCGGCGCCGATGGACAGACCAATGAAGAAGTTGACCATCAGGTTGGTCAGGGCACCGGTGGCACCCACGGCAGCCACGGACACACTGCCGCAGAACCGGCCCACCACCACCAGATCCGCGGCGTTGAACAGCAGCTGCAGCAGACTGGTGAGGATAATGGGGATGGTGTAAAAAACAATGTTCCCAAACAGAGGACCCCGGAGCATACTCTCGTTGGTTTTTGTCACAAAAAGCACCTTCTTAAAGAGATTGTAAAATCGGAGTTCATTATAGTCCCAATTTTGTAAAAGAGCAAGGGATCTGCCGCCTCCCCGAAAAACAAATTATCTTCCTGGAGAGCCCAAAAAAACTGGACAACTTTACTAATGATTTTGTTTTCTTCGGATGATGGTGAAAAACAGGATACATTGGGAAAAACGCTGACTAAAACGGTACCAGAAAAACCGGGCACCGGCTTGCATCCCGCCGGGGGGTATGGTATAATTCAGGTGGAATAAAAGATTAGAGGAGGAATCCCATCATGAACATTCTGGTTACCGGCGGTGCCGGTTACATTGGATCCCATACCTGTGTGGAACTGCTCAATGCCGGCTACGGCGTTGTAGTGGTGGATAATCTGTGCAACTCCAATCCCAAGAGCCTGGAGCGGGTGGAAGCCCTCACCGGCAAGAAGGTCAAGTTCTACGAGGGCGATGTCCGGGATGAGGCGCTGATGCGCAAGATCTTCCAGGAGAATGAGCTGTCTGCCGTCATCCATTTCGCCGGACTGAAGGCAGTGGGCGAATCCGTTGCCCAGCCCTGGCGCTACTACGACAACAACCTGAACTCCACCCTGGTGCTGACCAAGGTCATGGGAGAGGCGGGGGTCAAGCGGATCATCTTCTCCTCCTCTGCCACGGTTTACTCCGGGGACAATGAAATGCCCCTGCGGGAGACCAGCCACACCGGCAACTGCACCAACCCCTACGGCTGGACCAAGTACATGACCGAGCAGATCCTCAGCGGAATGTGCGACGCCGACAAGGAATGGAGCGTGGTGCTGCTGCGTTACTTCAACCCCATCGGCGCCCATGAAAGCGGCCGCATCGGAGAGGACCCCCGGGGCATTCCCAACAACCTGATGCCCTACATCACCCAGGTGGCCATCGGCCGCCGGGATCACCTGAGCATTTTCGGCAACGATTATGACACCCCCGACGGCACCGGCGTCCGGGACTACATCCATGTGGTGGACCTGGCCAAGGGCCATGTGGCGGCGGTGAAGTATGTCACCGAGAACGAAGGGTGTGAGGTGTTTAACCTGGGTACCGGCACCGGCTACAGCGTGCTGGATATGGTTCATGCCTTTGAAGAGGCCAACGGCGTGAAGGTTCCCTATGAGATCGTGGCCCGCCGCCCCGGCGACCTGGCCACCTGCTACGCCGATCCTGCCAAGAGCGCAGAAGTTCTGGGCTGGAAGGCCGAGAAGAATCTGGTGGATATGTGCCGGGACTCCTGGAGATGGCAGTCCCAGAACCCCATGGGTTACGGAGAATAATCCCGAAACAAGACAGCCCCCGGACCTTTTGGCCCGGGGGCTTTTGCGGGAAAAAAGAGCCGGTGTGGATGATCCCACACCGGCAGATTTTACGGATAAATTACAGCAGATCCTTGACCAGGGACAGGGCAGCCTCGTCGGCAACCAGAGTGAAGTCCGGATGCAGCTGGAGGATGGAGCCGGGAGCCTGGGGACGGATGGGTCCGAAGAAGCAGTCCTTCACGGCCTGGGCTTTGTTCTCGCCATTGACCACCAGCAGAACCCGCTTGGCCTTCATGATGGAGCCGATGCCCATGGTGTAGGCGTGGGTGGGAACGTCGTCCCGGGAGGCGAAGAACCGGGCGTTGGCGTCGATGGTGGACTTGGTCAGGGCAACCTTGTTGGTGCCCTTGACGAAGGCATCGGCAGGCTCGTTGAAGCCGATGTGGCCATTGGGGCCAAGGCCCAGCAGCTGCAGGTCAGCGCCGCCGAAGGCATCAATGACGGCATCGTACCGGGCGCACTCGCCGGCAGCATCGGGGTTCATGCCGTTGGGGATGTTGCAGTTGGCCTGGTCGATGTTCACATGGTCAAACAGGTTGGTGCGCATAAAGTAGGCGTAGCTCTGATCGTGATCCTTGGTCAGACCCACATACTCGTCCAGGTTCACGGTCTTCACCTGGGAGAAGTCCAGGTCGCCAGCTTCATACTTGGCGATCAGTTCCTTGTAAGTACCCACCGGGCTGCTGCCGGTGGCCAGACCCAGAACGCAGTCGGGCTTCAGATAAATCTGAGCGGCAATGATGTTGGCGGCCTTCCGGCTCACGTCCTGATAATCCTTTGCGCGAATCAGTCTCATGGTTGGTTACCCCTTTCAAATCCATGCGGTTTCTTTTTAATCTGATGTTAGTATAACACAGTTTCCAAATTCTGTACAGTGTTTTTCCGCCAATACCGTTGAAATCGATAAAATCCGGATTCATTTTGCCTTGCTGGAAAACTGGCATTATTTTATAGCGGTAAAGTGGCACTGGATTTATAGCCAGATAGGGGTATAATGAGGAAAACAGAACGGGAGGCAAGAACCATGAAACAGAAAATTTCGACCAAAAAACTGGTGGTGGCAGCCATGATGGCGGCCCTGACGGTGGTGGGTTCCGCCCTGCGGATCACCCTGCCGCTGCAGGTGGCGGGCACCACCTCGTTCCATCTGGGCAATATCATGTGTGCCCTGTCCGGCATTCTGCTGGGGCCCTGGCTGGGCGGTCTGGCGGCGGGCATGGGCTCCGCCATCTATGACATGACCAATCCCATGTACATCGACGAATGCTGGATCACCTTTCTGACCAAGGGGGCATATGGTCTGGCGGCAGGCCTGGTAATGTGGAGCGGCCACAGGAAGCTGACCTATCCCAAGGCCACTCTGGCTGCTGCAACAGGCGCTGTGCTGTATGCGGTGCTTTATCTGGCAAAGGGATATTTCTACGATGCCCTGTTCAAAGAGGGAATTCCGGCAGCTGCGGCATGGCTGACCATTGTGGGAAAGATCCCTGCAACCGTTTTCAATGGTGTGGTGGCCATTATCTTCGCTCCCATGCTGGCAATTGCCATTCACAAGGCCCTGGATCGGAATCACCTGACCCTGGAATAACACAGACAGCAAAAGGCCACCGGCGGAAGCCGGTGGCCTTAACTGTTTGGAAATTACACGCCGGAGTAAGCGGAGAAGCCGGCGTCGATGGGCAGCACCACGCCGGTGATGGCGGAAGCAGCCTTGTCGTCACACAGGAACAGGGTGGCGCCGATCAGCTCGTCAGCATCCACGAAGCGGCCGGTGGGGGTGCCGTTCAGGATCTTGGCGGAACGGGCGGTGGGGGTGCCGTCGGGGTTGAACAGCAGAGCCTTGTTCTGGGCGGAAACCAGGAAGCCGGGGGCAATGGCGTTGCAGCGGATGCCGGAGCCGGCGAAGTGGGTGGCCAGCCACTGGGTGAAGTTGGAGATACCGGCCTTGGCGGCGGAGTAGGCGGGGATCTTGGTCAGCGGGATGTAGGCGTTCATGGAGGAGATGTTCAGGATAACGCCGGACTTCTTGGCCACCATGTCCTTGGCGAAGGCCTGGGTGGGCAGCAGGGAGCCCTGGAAGTTCAGCTTGAACACGAAGTCCACACCGCTGGGCTGCAGGTCGAAGAAGGTCTTGCAGCCTTCCCAGGCCTCATGCTGATACTCGTTGTCGGTGGTAGCCCGGGGATTGTTGCCGCCGGCGCCGTTGACCAGGATGTCGCAGGGACCCAGGTCCTTCAGAACAGCCTGATGCACTTCTTCCAGCATCTCGGGCTCCAGCACGTTGGCCTTGTAGCCTTCCATGCAGTAGCCTTCAGCCTTGATCTCGTCGGCCAGCTTCTTGACAGCCTCTTCGTTCAGGTCCAGAGCAGCGACCTTGGCGCCGGCATAGGCGAAAGCACGGGCCATAGCGCCGCAGATCAGACCGCCGGCGCCGGTAACGACGACAACTTTGCCGGTGTAATCTACATTCAGGGGAAGATTAGCCATTTGAAATTACCTCCAAAATATTAAGTATAGAGGGGCCGGGCGTCCGGCCCCGGGGGATTGACCTTACTTGTTCTTTTCCTTGTCCAGGTTGTCCAGCAGATCCCAGACACCCCACATGTACATGATGCCCAGGGCGCGGTCATACAGGCCGTAGCCGGGACGGACATTGCCGGGACCCTCGTCCCACAGATGACGGCCGTGGTCGGGGCGGATGTAGCCTTCGTAGCCGCAGTCGTGGTAGGCCTTCAGGATCTCAATGATGCCGGTGTCGCCGTCGCAGTCCCGGTGGGAGGCTTCGGAGAAGTCGCCGTTGGGGAAGTGCTTGACGTTGCGGATGTGGGCGAAGGCAATCCGGTCGCAGTGCTTGCGGACGATATCGGCCACGTTGTTGTTGGGGTCGGCGTTCAGAGAGCCGGAGCACAGGGTCAGGCAGTTGTAGGGGTTGTCCACCATCTTCAGGAAACGGTCGATGTTCTCGCCGTTGGTCAGCAGACGGGGCAGACCGAAGATATCCCATGGGGGATCGTCCATGTGGATGGCCATTTTGATGCCGGTCTCCTCACAGGTGGGCATCAAAGCTTCCAGGAAGTACTTCAGGTTGGCCCACAGCTTCTCGTGGTCCACACCGGCGTAGTCCTTGAACAGCTGATCCAGCTTGGCCATCCGTTCCGGCTCCCAGCCGGGGAAGGACATGTTGTACTTCTCGGTGAAGTCCAGGATGTACTTGGCCATGGCGTTGTAGTCGTCCTGGATCATGTTCTTCTCGTAGTACAGGGCGGTAGAGCCGTCGCCTACGGGGTGGAACAGATTGGAGCGGGTCCAGTCGAAGATGGGCATAAAGTTGTAGCAGATAACCTTGACGCCGAACTTGGCCAGATTGCGCATGGTGGTCTTGTAGTTCTCGATGTACATGTCCCGAGTGGGCTTGCCAATCTTGATGTCATCGTGGACGTTGACGGACTCCACCACATCCATGTTGAAGCCGTAGGGCTCCAGCTGCTTCTGTACCTCAGCGATTTCGGCTTCTTCCCAGACTTCGCCGGGCATCTTGTGATGCAGTGCCCAGACAATGCTGGTTACGCCGGGGATCTGCTTGATATCGGAGAGCTTGATTTTGTCATTGCCTTCTCCGTACCAACGGAAACCCATTTGCATAGGCATAGGTAAACTCCTCCATTACAAAAAACTTCGAACGCCCAATCCCGCAAGCGGAAAAAGGCAATTCTCGAGCAACTAAATTATAACACAAGCCGCCGCCATCTGACAATCCGGTCTTTCGGGAAATAATAGACAAAATAATCCCTGCTTTTTTAGATGAAACGACAAGAAATAGAGGGCTCCTAAGGGAGAAAATTGGAAGCATTTGTCTTGGCGGCGTGGTTGCTTTCTTGATAAAAGAGCTGCTGGGAATGGATTTTGGGGATTCGGATATGCTATGACCAGGAGGAATGGATATGACGGAAAAGCAATATGGAAAACTGGTGGAACAGGCCTGTCCCAAGTCTCCCATGGCCAAGGACGCCCTGAACGCCTTTTGGATCGGCGGCGCCATCTGCGCCCTGGGGCAGGTGTTTCAGAATCTGTACGGCTACTGGGGATTGGATGACAAAACGGCATCCCTGTGCGCATCGCTGACCCTGATCTGCCTGTCAGCCCTGCTCACCGGACTGAGCTTGTACGATGATATTGCCCGCTACGCCGGGGCGGGAACTTTGGTGCCCATTACCGGATTCGCCAACTCCATCACCGCCTCGGCGGTGGAATTCAAAACCGAGGGCTTTATTTTGGGAGTAGGCGGCAAAATGTTTACCATTGCCGGGCCGGTGATTGTCTACGGCCTGGCGGCCAGCGCCGTGTACGGGCTGATTTACTGGCTCTGGCTGATTTTTTGAAACATCCGTACGGAGCGAACCCCCGGCGCATACCCTTTCTGCAGAATTTGCCTGCCTGTAACAGAAAGTGCGGCCCTGGCCGATAACCGGAATCCGGGTTTCCCGGATTCCGGGGGTTGAAAAATCCAATCCCCTATGCTACAGTGGTTCTATCGAAATGCCTTGCAGGAGGTACCAGGCAGATATGAAGGCTCCGATCTGATTTTAAGAAACGCAAACGAAAAAGAATTGTTTTCGACACCCGGACCGGGTGTCTGTTTGTCGTGCTTAAATAAGGAGCGGAAACTCATGAAGAGAAATCTATATTTGCTTTATGCCATGGCCCTGCTGCAGGGCATGGTTTTTTACGGCCCCATTGCAACACTGTATCGTCAGGCCCAGGGAATTACGGTTTTTCAAATAACGGTGATTGAAAGCATCAGTCTTGTCCTGTACGGGGTTCTGGAGATTCCCTGGGGAATTGCGGCAGATAAAATCGGTTACCGCAGAACATTGATTGCCTGTTCCGGGTTATATTTTCTGTCCAAAATTGTGTTCTGGAGGGCGGACAGCTTTGCTGACTTCCTTTTGGAGCGGGTGGTGCTCAGCGTGGTGCTGGCGGGAATTTCCGGGGTGGACAGCAGTGTGCTCTATCTGTCCTGCGAGGGCAGGGACAGCCAGAAGGTCTTTGGAATTTACAATAGTATGGGAATGGCGGGACTGCTGATTGCAGCGGGGATATACGCCCTGTTTATCGGGGAACAGTACGCTCTGGCAGGATTCCTCACGGTTATCAGCTATGGACTTGCGGCCCTGCTGTCTTTGGGAATCACCGAGGTAAAGCCGGAAACTCCCGGGGATTTCTCCGGAAGAGCCCTGGCACAGGCCTGGAAAGGGGCTTTCCGGGACCGGAAATTTCTGCTGTTTTTGCTGGCGGCGGCTTTTTTGTCCGAGACACACCAGACCATCACGGTTTTTCTGAATCAGCTGCAATATGCCCGGTGTGGATTGTCAGACTCCGCCATGGGCTGGATCTACATAGGCATGACGGTGCTGGGACTTCTGGGGGTGTATTCCCTGGCGGTTACCCGACGAATGGGCACCGGCGGCGCCTGCGTGTTTTTCTGCGTGCTGGGAGGCGGCGCCTGTCTGATGCTTGCCCTGACGACCCAGGCCGTGGGCTCCATCCTGGGAATCGGGGCGCTGCGGATCGGGGATGCCCTGTTTCAGCCCTTCCGGTCAGAGACGGAAAACCGGCAGATTCAAACGGCCAACCGTGCTACAGTTCTGAGCCTGTATTCCATGTTTCAAAACACCGTGGCAGTGGGAACCAACCTGGCGTTCGGGGCGCTGTCAGACTGGGGGTTGCCCTGGGCGTTTGGGTTCGGGGCGGTTCTCTGCATACTCAGTCTGGTTCTTCTGCTGCGCTGGAACCGGAAAGCGGGCACGGAAAATCCAGAAGCGAAATCTGCTTGAAAAATGCGCCCTCCACGGAACGCTTTCCGTGGAGGGCGCAGCCTATTCTGGGAAGAAGAGAGGAAAAGGCGGCACGGGAAAACCCGTGCCCCCTTTGAAAGTGTTTGATTTTCCGGAGTCCGGAAACATTATTTGGCTGCGTTGACCAGGGCAGCGGTGTCCTGGGCGATCATCAGCTCTTCGTTGGTGGGAATGACCCACACGGTGACCTTGGAGTCATCGGCGGAGATGATGGCTTCCTTACCACGGACGTTGTTCTTCTCGGGGTCCAGCTTCACACCCAGGAACTCCAGACCCTGGCAGATCCGGGCCCGCATGGAAGCGGAGTTCTCGCCCACGCCGGCGGTGAACACCAGGCAGTCCAGCCCGCCCAGAGCGGCGGCGTAGGAGCCGATATACTTACGCACTTCGTAAGCGAACTTGTCCAGGGCCAGAGCGCAGTCCTCGTTGCCGCCCTCGGCGCCTTCCTCGATGTCACGGAAGTCGGAGGACACGCCGCTCAGGGCCAGCACGCCGGACTTCTTGTTCAGCATATTCAGGCACTCGTCGGCGCTCATGCCGTACTTGTTCATCACGAACTGCGCAACAGCGGGGTCCAGGTCGCCGGAGCGGGTGCCCATGGGCACGCCGGCCAGAGGAGTCAGGCCCATGGAGGTATCCTGGCACTTGCCGTCCTTCACAGCGGACAGGGAGGAGCCGTTGCCCAGGTGGCAGTTGACCAGCTTGATGTCGGAGCGGCCCATCAGCTCAATGGCACGCTTGGTGACATACTTGTGAGAGGTGCCGTGGAAGCCGTAGCGGCGCAGAGAGTCGTTCTTGTAGTACTCGGTGGGAATGGCGTAGCGGTAAGCCACAGGAGGCATGGTCATGTGGAAGGCGGTATCGAACACAGCCACCTGGGGGGTGGAGGGCATAACCGCCTGGCAGGCCCGGATGCCCATCAGGTTGGCGGGATTGTGCAGGGGGCCCAGGGGGATGCACTTCTCGATGGCGGCGATGACCTCATCATTGATGATGCAGGAGTCATAGAACTCCATGCCGCCGTGCAGGACACGATGGCCCACAGCGTCGATCTCGTCGGTGGACTTGATCACGCCGTCCACGGGGTCCACCAGAATGGCCAGAACCGCCTGAATGGCCTCGGAGTGGGTGGGCATGGGGATGTCCTTGACAACCTTCTTGCCGTTGGCGTTGTGGGTCAGACGGCCGTCAATGTAGATCCGCTCGCACAGACCCTTGGCGGACACCACGCCGGTTTCGGGGTCCATCAGCTGATACTTCAGGCTGGACGAACCGGCGTTGATAATCAAAATGTTCATTGGGGGATGCCTCCTAAAATAAATATTTTCATTTTGGGGAAACCATGGTATGATAGCCATATCTAAAGACATTATAGAGTATTTTTTCTCATTTCTCAACCCCTAAGAAGAAAAAATTTGGCTGGGGAGGCAATAACTTGAAAATTGTCGGGATTGTCTGTGAATATAACCCTTTTCATATGGGCCACCGGAAGCAGTTTTCCTTGGTGCGCCAGGCCTTCGGGCCGGAAACCGCCATTGTCTGCGTCATGAGCGGGAATTTTGTTCAGCGGGGCGCCCCTGCCATCCTGGACAAAAGCCTGCGGGCGGAAGCGGCAGTGGCCTGCGGAGCGGACCTGGTGGTGGAGCTGCCGGTGACGGTGAGTCTGTCCTCGGCGGAAGGGTTTGCTGCCGGCGGAGTGCGGATTCTGGACCGGCTGTGCGATACCCTGTGTTTCGGCACGGAAACGGCCCAGGGGGAGAATCTGATGGAGACAGCCCGAGCGCTGTGCCACCCGGCGTTTTCGTCTCTGCTCCGGGAGGAACTGGACCGGGGAATCTCTTTCCCGGCAGCCCGGCAGAAGGCCATGGAGCGGATGGGGGTGTCCCCGGAGATGCTCTCCCGGCCCAACGATATTCTGGGGGTGGAGTACTGCAAGGCCATTGTGACCCAGGGGGCAAAGCTGGATATTTTTCCCATTCACCGGGAGGGGGACTACCACGCCCGGGAGGCAGAGCGGGAAAATCCCTCTGCCACGGCGGTGCGGGAGAGAATGCTGTCCGGCCGGCCCTGGAAGGATTTTGTGCCGGAACCGGCCCGGGAGATTCTGGAGAGCGGAACGCTGCACACGCTGCAGGCGGGGGAACGGGCGGTGCTGGTAAAGCTTCGCACCATGACCGATGAAGAATTTGAGGCACTGCCCTACGGCAGCGAGGGACTGTGGCGGAAGCTGATGCACGCCGCCCGGAGTCAGGCTGCCTTGGAGCAGGTGGTGCAGTCTGCCAAATCCAAGCGCTATACCCGAACCCGGCTGGACCGGATGGTGATGTGCGCCTTTTTGGGAATTGACCGTCAGACGTTGGAAACCCCGCCGGCCTATGTTCGGATTCTGGCTTTCAATGACCACGGACGGCAGATTCTCAAAGGGGTGAAGCAGAGCGGCTTTTTCTGCAACATCGGGGAGCACCGGGAAGAGCCGGATTTCCTCCTGGAACAGCGGTCTGAGAACCTGTACGGACTGTTCTCCCTGGGAACGCCGGAAGCCCCGGGAAAAGTCCTGCGCCGCCGGGTGCGCTACCTTCCGGGGCGCCCTTGACGAAACAGCGGCCTTATGATATGATGGCGGAGCAGACGACATCTACCATATTTATAGTGTAGATTCTGAAAGGAGAGTTGCATAGTTCATGTCGTTTTCCCTGCCTAAGTTAAAGATTGGAAATTGCGTGGCCGCGTTCCTGGCCTCCGGCGTGCAGGCGTTCGGGATGTATAACATCCACGCCCTGTCCGGGGTGACGGAGGGCGGCGTGTTTGGCGTGGTGCTGCTGATGAACCACTGGCTTCACCTGTCGCCGGCGGTGTCCAGCTTCGTACTGAACGCCGCCTGTTATGCCTTGGGCTGGCGAACCATGGGAAAGACCTTCATCGGCTATTCCCTGATCGCCTCCTGCGGGTATTCCGTGACCTACGGAATCTGCGAACAGTTCCCGCCTCTGTGGCCTGAAATTGCGTCCATGCCGCTGCTGGCATCCATCGCCGGGGCACTGTTCATTGGGCTGGGGGCTGGAATCTGCGTCCGGGCGGGAGGAGCTACCAGCGGAGACGACGCCCTGTCCATGAGCCTGGCCTATCTGACAAAAAAGCCCATTGAGTGGTTCTATCTGATCTTTGACCTGGTGGTTCTGACCCTTTCGCTGAGCTACATTCCCCTGAGGCGAATCGGCTATTCTCTGCTGACGGTGGCCCTGTCGGGACAGCTGATTGGATTGGTTCAGAAAATACCGGAAAAGAAGGAAAAATCCCGGGACTTTTCCGCCAAAACCCGGGGGAAAAAGGCCTGAAGAATTGTGAATAATGTTTGTTGACTTTTAACAAGAATGGTGCTACTATCTTGTGCAATTCGAATACGATTCAGTGCAAGGAGGAGTACCTGTGTCGGAGGGTTCTATGAAGGATATGACCACCGGTTCGCCTATGCGGCTGGTGCTGTCGTTTATGCTTCCGCTGCTGCTGGGCATGGTGTTTCAGCAGCTTTACAACATGGTGGATACGGTGGTTGTGGGCAAATTCCTGGGGGTCAAGGCTCTGGCAGGGGTCGGCTCCACCGGTTCCATCAACTTTTTGGTGCTGGGGCTGTGCAACGGCATCTGCGCTGGCTTCGCCATCCCCGTGGCTCAGAAGTTCGGTCAGCGGGATTTTGACGGCCTGCGGAAATTTGTGGGCAATATGATCTGGCTGAGCGTGTTCTTCGCAGCGGTCATCACCCTGGTGACCACGGTGCTGTGCCGGCAGTTCCTGGTGTGGATGAATACACCGGAGGATACCTTCTCCTACGCTTATGACTATATCTTCCTGATTTTCCTGGGCATTCCCGCCACCATGCTCTACAACCTGCTGTCCGGCATCATCCGCTCTCTGGGGGATTCCCGGACCCCGCTGTACTTCCTGGTTTTCTCCAGCCTGCTGAACGTGGTGCTGGATGTGGTGTTCATCCTGTCTTTCCATATGGGCGTTGCCGGCGCCGGATGGGCCACGCTGCTCAGCCAGCTGATTTCGGGACTGCTTTGTCTGGGCTATATGGCAAAATATTTTCCCATTCTCCGGCTGAAGCGGGAGGATCTGAAGCTGGACTGGAGCTACTCCAGCCGCTTGCTGATGATGGGACTGCCCATGGGAATGCAGTATTCCATTACCGCCATGGGCAGCATCCTGCTGCAAACCGCGGTGAACACCCTGGGTGCCAGCGCCATGGCGGCCATGACCGCCGGCAGCAAGGTCAGCAACTTTGCGGTATGTCCCTTTGATGCCATCGGTTCCACGGCGGCAACCTTTGCCGGACAGAATATCGGCGCAGCGAAGCCGGAGCGGGTGCATCAGGGCGTCCGGGCAGCTTCCGTCATTGGTATTGTGTACTCCATTGCGATTTTTGGGGTGCTGACCCTGTTCGGCGGGAACCTGACCACCCTGTTCCTGGACAAAGGGGAGGACACTGCGGCTGTGGAGTCCATTATCCAGCTCAGCCGTCAGTTCCTGATTATCAATGCCCTGTTCTACATCCCGCTGCTGTATGTGAATCTGCTGCGGTTCACCATCCAGGGCCTGGGCTTCTCCAATCTGGCGGTGGGCGCCGGCGTGTTTGAGATGGTGGCCCGGGGCGTGTTCGGACTGTGCCTGGTGCCTTTCTTCGGATTCGCAGCGGTTTGTTTTGCCAATCCGGCAGCCTGGGTGATGGCGGATGTGTTCCTGTTCCCGGCCTACTACGCCTGCCTGAAAAAACGGGGCTATGAACCCCGGAGTGTGAAAAAACACGTTCCCCGCTGCGTCCAGTCCTAAAACCAAAATCCCTTCTTCCATCAAAGGAAGAAGGGATTTCTCAGGTTATACAGGTGATTTTGGAATAGTGAACAAAATAACCCGTTATTTTTTTACAAGTCTTCTGAACCAATTGTGCCGATACTCTTGCGCCGGGGGGAAATGTCCGATATAATAACGATGATGTCCCAAGCGGGCCTGAAACACAAAGGAGAAGTGAATTATGGCTGAATTTGTTAAGTTGAACCCTTCGGAGCTGAAGGCTCTGCGGGAAGGAAACCCTCTGCTGATGAGTTACAACGTGGAATTCGCGGAGGTGACCGGAGGTACCTTCTGGAAAGCCTACACCCCTGGCCAGATCGCCGGAACGGAGCCGTTCCATGTGGAGCCCTCCAAGGACGGCATTGCCGCCATGTACAAGGATCTGATGCAGGTCTACCCGCCCATCGACCTGTATAACGAAAAGCTGCGCAAGCTGACTCGGGATCTGGGCACCGCCTGGATGCGGGTGTCCGGCACCTGGGCCACCAAGACCTACTATGACTTTGACGGGGAATACGCCGACGGTACCGTGCCGGAGGGCTACCTGAACGTGCTGACCAAGAAGCAGTGGATCGGCGTGCTGGACTTCGTGAAGGCCTGCGGTCTGAAGCTGAAGGTATCTGTTGCCAACTGCCCCGGCCTGCACAGCGCCGAGGAGCCCTGGCCCTCCACCGAGGCGGAGAAGCTGTTCCGGTTCTCCAAGGAGTACGGCGTACCCATTGAGGCGGCGGAGTTTGCCAACGAGCCCAACATGCTGGAAGACACCGGCTTCCCCAAGGGCTACACCGCGGAGCACTACCGACGGGATGCGGACTTGTTTGCTGCCTGGCTGAAGGAAAACTATCCGGAATGCCTGTATGTCGGTCCTTCCTCCACCGGCGGTGATAACGTACGTTTTGGAAAAATGGGCAAAGACGGCGGCGGCGTGGAGCAGATTGCCCGGAAAACCGTGGGCTGCGACGATCTGCTGGGCGGCACCAAGGTGCCGGTGGATGTATTCAGCTACCACTACTATAACGGCGTTTCCGATCGTCTGGCGTCTGTGATGCCCTCCGGCCACTGGGACGCCAGCGAGGCCAACAGCGAGGAATATTTGATGACGGCTTTGAACTTCTGCCGTACTTACATTCCCTTCCGGGATAAGTACTGCCCCGGCGGTGAGATGTGGGTCACCGAGTCCGGCGATGCCGGCGGCGGCGGAGACAGCTGGGCCTCTACTTATCTGGATGTGCTGCGTACCCTGAACGAGCTGGGCGGCTTTGCTTCCCTGACCAGCGGTGTGATTTTCCACAATACCCTGGCGGCTTCGGACTACGGCTTCCTGGAGCGGATTGTGTTCAATCCCCGGCCCAACTATTTTGCCGTGCTGCTGTGGCAGCGGCTGATGGGCACCACGGTTTATGATTCCGGCGAACCTATCCGGGAGGGGGCCCACGTGTATGTCCACTCCCGCAAGGATGGCAAGGACGGCAAGGTCTACCTGATCATCAACAACTCCGAAACCCAGGCCACCACAGTGGAACTGCCCGGTCCGGCCACGGTCTATAGCCTGAATGGCAAGAACGGGGACAAGCGGGCAACCGTGATGACCCTGAACGGACGGGATCTGGTGCTGGGAGAGAACTGGGAGCTGCCTGATCTCAGCGGCGAGGAAGTTTCCGGCGGCAAGCTGGAACTGGCGCCCATGAGCTGCACCTTTCTGGTGGTGTAATACTGACGCCCGAAGCCCCCGGCTGGAAAGCCGGGGGCTTAGACTGTCGAAAACCCCGAAAGGGGTTTTCGACAAGTTTTTGCAGGTAAGCTGCGCGCATAATTTGTCCCCCGACGGGGGACAAATTCCACACTTGCAGCCTGAGAAGTGTTTTCTGCCAGGTACAGAAGGTGAATTGCCCCGCAGGGGCAAGAGAGGCCACCCTGGGGTGCGCCCCGGCAGAAAACTTTTTTTGACATTATTTGCCCCCATTGGCGGCAAACTCTGTGAGTTTTTGGCACACTGAGCCCCCGGCTGGAAAGCCGGGGGCTTTTTCTGCTGTTTGGGAACTTTTTGTTTACAGATGCCCTGGGTTTGTGGTATGATAACCAGTACACTAAGAAACGCTGAGGATTGTTTGCAATGGATTATATTGTTTTGGATATGGAGTGGAATCAGCCCTGGCCCGGGTCACCGTCGGCAAAGAAGGTTCTGCCGGTGGCCATCCGGGGGGAGATTATTCAGATTGGAGCCGTCCGGGTGACCCGGGACCAGCATGTGGCGGATGAGTTTCAGATTCTGATCAAGCCCAAATATTACCGTCACCTGAACCGGCGGGTGAGCAAGCTCACCGGCATCAAGGAGGCCCGGCTGCGGGAGGAGGGAGTGCCTTTCCCCGAGGCCATGGAGACGTTTGTCCGCTGGTGCGGGGAGGACGTGACCTTCCTGACCTGGGGATTTGACGACATCGGAATCCTCCGGGAGAATCTGGAACTATTTGGCATCGACACGGATTTCACCCAGCGCTGGTACAACGCCCAGATGATCTTCAACGCCCAGACCGACGGCTCCAACGCCCAGAAGGCACTGAAGACCGCCATGGAGATGTTCTCCATCGAACCGTCCCGACCTGCTCACGATGCCCTGGGCGACGCATATCACACAGCACTGATCTGCGCCAGACTGGACCTTCCCAAAGGAATCGCCAAATACGAGCAGGCGCTGAAGAGTCATGAAAACGGCTTCCATGGGGCGGAGCTTCCCGGCTGCATTGCCCGGAAGGTATTTTACGACTACGCCGACAAGCGGGCCGCCCTGGGGGCCATGGCCGGAGAGGAAAACAAGTGCCCGATCTGCGGGGCCAGAATGCTGGGCTCCCGGTGGTTTGCCCAGCCGGGGCACCGGTATATGGATCTGGCCACCTGCCCGGAGCATGGAAAATTCCTGATCCGGGTCCGGCTCTCACTCCAGCCGGACGGCCTGATCCGGGTGAGCCGGCTGACCTATGAGGCCACTTCCGAAGCGGCCCAGGTGTACGCCCGCCGGGCAGAAAAAGCGGACCCGGAGGATGGCAGCCGCACCCGCCGTCGCCGCCGCCGTCGGAGCGCCTCCAGACCGGAGAGCTCCGGGGAGGAATCCGGCTAAGGCGAGGGAAACAGCAGCCGCACGCTCCAGGAAGCGGCGAAAAAGCCCACAAAGTCCGCAAACAGGGCGGCGGGAATGGTGTAGCGGGTTTTCTGGATTCCGGCTGCACCGAAATACACACTGATGGTATAAAATGTGGTTTCCGTGGAACCAAGCATCACAGCGGCCGTCCGGCCGATGGGGGAGTCGACGCCGTACTGGGCGATGAGCTCTGCCCCCACGGCCAGGGCGGCGCTTCCGCTGATGGGCCGCACCAGTACCAGCAGGGCCGTCTCCGGGGGAATGCCGAACCAGGCGAAAACAGGTCCCAGCCACTGGCTGAGCAGTTCCGCCGCGCCGGAGGCCCGGAGCATCTGCACAGCGGTGAGCAGTACCATCAGGGCGGGCACAATGGAGAGCAGCAGCTTCAGCCCCTCCCCAGCTCCGGACAGGAGAAGCCCATAGGCGTTTTCCCGCCGGCCCAGGGCCAGTGCGGCGGTGAAGAACAGAATACAGGGAACGAAATAGTCCATCATGGCCGGCACACCTTCCCCAGAATCCAGGCGGCCGTGACACCCAGGCCGGCGGACAGGATACTGGTGATCCACACCGCAGGCAGAATGTCAAAGGGGGTCTGACACCCCAGGGCACTGCGCACCGCTGCTACACTGGCGGGAATCAGCTGGATGGATGCGGTGTTCAGAACGATGAGCCGACACAGCTCGTCCGTTGCTTCGGGACCTTGTTTCAACCGTTTGGCGGCCCGGATGCCCATGGGGGTGGCGGCATTGCCCAGCCCCAGAAAATTGGCGCAGATGTTGGCGCTCAAATCCCGGGCCAGGGCTTCATCTTTTTTCGTGGAGGGAAACAGTCGGTTCAGCCCGGGGCGCAGAAGGCGGGAGAGCTTTTCCGTGATTCCCACCGCCTCCATCAGGGCGCAGACCCCGGACCAGAGACACAGACTTCCCGCCATGGTCACCGCCAGTTCCACCCCGGCCTGGGAGCCCTGCAAAGCGGCGGCCGCCAGCTGGCTGCCTCTGCCGTTTGCCGCAGCGCACAGGATACTGACCCCGATCATGCCTGCCCAGATCCATCCGATCAGCATTTTGAACACCTCCTGTCTTGGAGAATATGCTTTACACGCCGAAAAAAGAATGGGAAAAATTCACAAAAAATGAAAAATATGCAAAAAGTATTTGACTCTGACCCAAACTGACGGTATAATGATAAAAGACATAAGTCGTTGAACGGCTTTGTAGCAGCATCCGACGGGAGGGAACATACCATGAAATCGACTGGGATCATCCGTAAGGTAGATGAACTTGGAAGAATTGTTCTGCCGGTTGAGCTGCGCCGAACGTTGGACATAGCAGAACGGGACGAGCTGGAAATTTACCTGGAAAATGACCGAATTATTTTGCAGAAATATGAGTACAGCTGCATTTTCTGCGGTTCTTCGAGAGGCCTGATCAACTACCGCAGAAAAAACGTCTGTCAGGAATGTATCAAAAAAATGTTCGAGTATTAACAATACGTCCGGAATGGCACAGCCATTCCGGACGTTTTTCCTATTCTTCGTCTCCCAACAAGGAGACGGCGATGTCATACACCGTATTTTTGGGAAGGGACAGCTCCCGGGCGGTCTGCTTCACCGCATCCTTGCGGCTGAGCCCCTGCTCCAGCAGCTGGGCCAGTCGGGCGGCGGCATCGGACTGGGAAGGGCCTTCCTTCACCGGCTCCGGGGCGCCGGCCACCACCAGCACGAATTCCCCCTTGGGCGGGGTCTGGGTGTAGCGCTCCAGGGCCTGACCCAGGGTGGTTCGGATGACCTCCTCATGGAGTTTGGTCAGTTCCCGGCACAGGCTCACCGGGCGATCCGCCCCGAAACAGGCTGCCAGATCCTCCAGCGTGGCGGTGAGCTTGTGGGGGGCTTCGTAGAAAATCATGGTCCGCCGCTCCTGGGCCAGGGATTCCAGATGCTCCCGGCGGCTTTTTTTGGCGGTGGAGAGAAAGCCCTCAAAGCAGAACCGCCCGGTGGCCTGCCCGGAGATGCTCAGGGCGGTGATGGCGGCGCAGGGACCGGGGATGGCGCACACCGGGATTCCCGCCTGGGCGCACTGTTTGACCAGATCTTCTCCCGGGTCGGAAATGGCGGGGCTGCCTGCGTCGGAAACCAGGGCGCAGGTCTCGCCGTCCAGAATCCGCTGGACGATCTTGTCTCCTTTGAAGGTCTTGTTATGCTCGTAGTAGCTGACAAGGCTTTTTTTGATGCCCAGATGATTCAGCAGTTTCAGGGTGACCCGGGTGTCCTCGGCGGCGATGAAGTCCGCCTGTTCCAGGGTTTCCCGGCACCGGATGGAGATGTCCCCCAGATTGCCGATGGGGGTGGGAACGAGATAGAGCATTCCGGCCATTATGAAACGTCCTTCCTGTGATAGATTGCGTGACAGATGGAGGTGGGATTTCCCTGGGCGTCCGCCAGACACCATTCCTCCCAGGCAAGACCTGGCCTGGCGCCTTTTCGAAGCTGCAGCAGAATCAGACTGACATTGCCGCCCTCCCGGTGCCGCAGCAGGCACAGCCGTTTGGCGGTGAGTCCCGCCCGGTCAGCCAGGGCGACCAGCTCCCCCAGCCGTTCGGGGCGATGCACCAGGAAAAAGTCCCCTCCGAATTTCAGGGCCCAGGCGGCGCTGCGGAACAGATCCTCCGCCGAGCAGTTGTCCTCCCGCCGGGCGGCGGCATGGGACCGGCTGGCCGGCCCACCGGAAAAATAGGGAGGATTGGAGACACAGCAGGAAAAACTGCCGGGGGGAAAACTCCCGGACACCTGACGCAAATCCATGCATATACTTTGCATACGGGATTCCATTTGATTTCGGCGGATGTTCTCCACGGCGGCCTGATGAGCGGCGGGACTGAGCTCCACGCCGGTGACCCGGCAGGCGGAATCCACGCTGCACAGCAGCAGCCCCAGGGTGCCGCAGCCGGAGCCCAGATCCAGCACCCGGGCGTTCCGGGGCAGCCGGACGAAGTGAGCCAGGGCCATGGAGTCGGTGCTCAGGGGAAAGCTTCCCGGAGGCACCTCCAGGGTGACGCCGTTGGGCAGATATTCCAAGAGAGACTCCCTCCTGTCAGGAAAAAATGGGGAATAAGAAAGATTGGCCTGCGCAGATCCTGCGCAGGCCAATTACAGGCTCATGTAAAAATTAGCCTTCCTCGATGGCGTCGTTGGGGCACTGCTCAGCGCAGGAGCCGCAGGAAACGCAGACATCAGCATCGATAACGTACTTGCCGTCGCCCTCGGAAATAGCCTCGACAGGGCACTGCTCGGCGCAGGCGCCGCAGGAAACACAAGCGTCAGTGATAACGTAAGCCATGGTTTTACCTCCTATACTCTTGTATGGTGCACGTCGTAATAACGTAACTTCATTGTAGCATGGATTTTGGAAAATGCAATTCCTTTTTTCAAATTTTCGATGAATAATTTTTCCCTGGGTTGGCGATGCTTTTTCGGAAAAAGCCGGCGGAACCGGCGGCTGTTTTTCGGGACACAGGGAGGGATTATGTGCGATATCATACCTTGACGGCGGATCTGATTCAGAACGCCGCCAGAAAAGCCAGAGGCCTGGGTCACAGCTATGTGGGCTCCGTCCATCTGCTGCTGGCCATGGCCTGGGAGCCGGGAGGGCCGGGGATGGTGCTGCGGCAGCTGGGGGTGGACCCGGAGCTGACGGAGGCCATGGCCCAGCTGCTCTACGGCACGGGAACCCCGGACCTCCCTCTGCCCCAGGGGCTGACCCAGGAGGCCCGGGAGCTCCTGCGTCTGGCGGCCCGGGAGGCCCGGCAGCAGAACTGCCGGGAGATCCAGCCCCAACATTTGCTGCTGGCCATGGCCCGCCAACGGGATTGTGCGGCGGGCGAATTGCTCCAGCTCAACGGTGTCAGCGCCGATATGCTGTTTACCCATACAGTGGACTATTTGCGCTGGGAACAGACAGCGCCGGGAAAAGGAAAGAAGGAGGCGGTTGCGATGCGGCTGTTGGAACAGTTCAGCGAGGATCTCATTGCCAAAGCATCAACCATGGAGCCTGTAATCGGGCGGGACAAGGAAATTGACATGGTGATTGGCATTCTCTGCCGGAAGAACAAGAACAACCCTGCCCTGGTGGGAGAGCCAGGGGTGGGAAAGACGGCCATTGCCGAGGGGCTTGCCCAGCGGATGGCCATGGGCAATGTCCCGCCCCAGCTGAAGGAGAAACGGCTGGTGAGTCTGAATATGGCCAGTCTGGTGGCGGGCACCAAGTACCGGGGAGAGTTTGAGGAGCGGCTGCGGGATGTGCTGTCGGAAATCCGGCGCAACGGCGACGTAATTCTGTTCGTGGATGAGATGCATACCATTGTGGGCGCCGGAGCGGCGGAGGGAGCCATCGATGCTGCCAATATTTTCAAGCCTGCCCTGGGGCGGGGAGAATTGCAGATGCTGGGGGCCACCACCCGGGAGGAATACCGGAAATATATCGAAAAGGACGCAGCCCTGGAACGGCGGTTCCGGCCGGTGGCGGTGGAGGAGCCGGGGGAGGAAACCGCCCTGGCCATTCTCCGGGCCCTGAAACCGGGGCTGGAACGGCACCACCATCTGCGGATCACAGACGATGCCCTGAAGGAATCGGTGCGGCTGTCCGTCCGGTATCTGCCGGACCTGTATCTGCCGGATAAGGCCATTGACCTGCTGGACGAGGGGGCTGCCCGGGCACGGATGGAGGAAATGCAGGTATCCCGGGGCGGCGTGGCCCGGAAGGAACTGGAGCAGGAATTGCAGGGGGCCGTCCGGGAGCGGAAATTTGAAAAGGCGGCGGAGCTGCGGGACAAAATGCAGCATCTGTCCAAGCCTGCCGAAAACCGCCGCAGCCGGAGCGTCACCGCCTCGGACATTGCCTGGGTGGTCTCCGCCCGGACGGGAATTCCGGTGGGGCGGCTGACGGCCACAGAGCGGGAGCGCCTGCTGAATCTGGAGGGGCTCCTGTCATCCAAAGTAGTGGGCCAGGAGAAGGCGGTGGCCGCAGTAGCGGAGGCGGTGCGCCGGGGGTATTCCGGCATCCGGGATGCAGGCCGTCCCATTGCCTGCCTGCTGTTTACCGGCCCAACCGGGGTGGGCAAGACGGAGCTGTGCCGGGCCCTGGCCGAGGAGGTCTACGGCAGCAAGGATGCGGTGATCCGGCTGGATATGACGGAATATATGGAAAAACAGTCGGTTTCCCGGCTGATCGGTGCCCCTCCCGGCTATGTGGGCTATGAGGAAGGAGGAAAGCTGACGGAGGCGGTGCGCCGCCGTCCTTACTGCCTGGTTCTGTTGGATGAGCTGGAAAAGGCCCATCCGGAGGTGCTGGGAATTCTGCTGCAGATTATGGAGGAGGGAGAGCTGACGGATTCCACCGGCCGCCGGGTCAGCTTCAAAAACGCCATTGTGGTGATGACCTCCAACGTAGGCGGCCAGATCCGGGGAGAGGGGCTGGGCTTCTGTGCCGGAGGCAGGGAGGCGGAGGTGGAAGAGACCCTGCGCCAGGCGTTTTCCCCGGAGTTTCTGGGCAGAATTGACCAGATTATCCCCTTTGGCCAGCTGGACTCCGGAGCCATGGAGGCCATTGCTTGGAAATACCTGCGCCAGCTTCAGCAGCGGACGGCGGGAACGGGAACCCAGCTTCAGCTGCCGGAGGAGATTGCCGCATTTCTGCTGAAAAAATGCCCGGGGAAGGACGGCGCCCGTCAGATCCGGCGGCTGGTTCAGATGGAGGTGGAAGGACCCCTGGCGGCCTACCTGCTCCGGTGTGCCCGCCGGCCCAGCCGGGTGCGTCTGCGGCTGGATTCGGGGGAGGTTGCCTTTTCCAACGGTTTTTAATAGAACGATTGTTTGAATATATAGCTGGAAAACCTTGGAAAAGGGAAAAAACCCAAGAAAAAGATTGATTTTTTCTTAAGTGGGTAGTATACTGTCTGTAATTGGAGTAAAAGGGCAGTAAAGTGGAGTAAAAGGGAAGAGAGGTGAGACCATGATCGGAAAATATCCTGCCAAGCTGGACGAAAAGAGCCGGCTGTTCGTTCCGTCCAAACTGCGGGGGGAACTGGGGGAGACGTTTTTTGTCACCCTGGGAGTAAACTGCGGTCATCGGTGTCTCACCATCTACACCGCTGCCGAATGGCAGCGGCTTTCCGACAACTTCAACGCCCTGAGTCTTTCCCAGCGGGCCGGAGCCACCAGCCTGATTTTTATGAACGCCGCGGAGTGCAGCCCGGATAAGCAGTTCCGGTTCGGCCTGACACCGTTCCTGCTGCAATACGCGGGCATTGACCGGGAGGTCGTGATCGTGGGCCGGGCCGGTCAGGCTGAAATCTGGGACGCCAAGGAATTCGCCGCCTTTGAGGCGGAGAACCTGACCCCGGAGAAGCTGTTGGCCTCCCTGGAGGCAATTGGCCTATGAAAGAATTTCATCATGTTTCCGTGCTGCTGGAAGAGTGCATCCAGGCACTGAATATCAAACCGGATGGCATATATGTGGACGGCACCCTGGGGGGCGCCGGCCATTCCAGCCGGATTGCCGCCCTGCTTACCACCGGGCGGCTGATCGGCATTGACCGGGACCCGGTGGCCCTGGAGGCTGCGGGAAAACGGCTGGAACCCTGGAAAGACCGGGTTACCCTGGTACATTCCAATTTCTGCCAGATGGACCAGGCTCTGGACAGCCTGGGCATTGAGAAGGTGGATGGCATCCTGCTGGACCTGGGGGTTTCCTCTCCTCAGCTGGATGACGGGGAGCGGGGCTTTTCCTATATGGTGGACGCACCGCTGGATATGCGGATGAACGGGGAAGATGCCCTGGACGCCCACTGTGTGGTGAACACCTGGTCTTATGAGGAACTGAAACGTATCCTTTATGATTACGGAGAAGAACGGTACGCTCCCCAGATTGCGGCGGCGATCTGCCGTCGCCGGGAGCAGAAGCCCATCGAAACCACCCTGGAACTGGTGGACATCATCCGCTCGGCCATGGCTGCCTCCGCCCTGCGGGAGAAGCAGCACCCGGCCAAGCGCAGCTTCCAGGCCATCCGCATTGCGGTGAACGATGAACTGGGCGCTGTGTCCATGGCCATGGAGAAGGCAATTCCCCGGCTGAATCCCGGCGGACGGCTGGCGGTGATCACCTTCCATTCCCTGGAAGACCGGATCGTGAAAAACGCCATGAACGCCGCTGCCAAGGGCTGCACCTGCCCGCCCAATTTCCCGGTGTGCGTGTGCGGCAAGAAGCCCCAGGTGGTTTGCCTGACCCGCAAACCGATTGTATCCGGGGAAGAAGAACTGGAGCGCAATCCCAGAGCCAGAAGTGCCAAGCTTCGGGTCTGCGAGAAACTTTAACCACCCAAAGGGGAGACAACCATGGTACAAAAGCCAAAAATCCAGTATGTGGGCCAATTCTATGTTTACGGAAGCGAAGCCCAGAAGCTGGAAACCAAAAAGGAACCCCGGCGGGCAAAAACCAGACTGCCTCTGGCACGGCTGGAGAAAATTGAGAAAATCACCCTGGAGCCGGTGGCACTGGCCGGTATTGTGGCGGCCATTGTACTGCTGGCGGTGATGGTGGGCAGCGCTCTGCAATTCCGCACCGAGTGGGCGGAGTATCAGCAGCTGTCCAGCTATGTGTCGGATCTGAAGCGGGAAAACGCGGAACTCACCAAGGCCTACCGGGAGGGATACGACCTGTCGCAGATCCAGAAGCGGGCTGCGGCCCTGGGCCTGGTTCCCAAGGAGGAACTGGAAACCAGAACCATTACCGTCACCGTTCCCGAACCGGAGCCGGAGCAGACCTGGTGGGACGATCTGGTTTGGTTCTTGGAGGGCCTGTTCGCATAAATCCGATGATCGGCCATACAATAAGATAAAGCTGCGATGGGCGGCGAGGGATTCCCTTGCTGCCCATTCTTTGAATCAGTTTGTCTGAAGGAGGCCGGTATGGGAAGAACACAACCACAATATGACCGCCTGCGGCTGAACAGTGGACAGCACAGGCGGATTCTGCTGGTGATGCTGGTGATGGGGCTGCTGGCGTTTGTGCCGGTGGGTCTGCGGCTGTACCAGCTGATGATTGAAGAGTATGACTACTATTCCGCCCAGGCGCTGCGCAACCAAACCCGCACCACCTCCGTCACCGCCCACCGGGGGGACATCCTGGACCGGAACATGAACATCCTGGCCACTTCGGTGAGTGTGGAGAACGTGTATCTGGACCCTCATGAGCTGAAGCAGTCCAAGGCGGACATCGAATCCCTTTCCCAGGCTTTGGGGGAGCTGCTGGATCAGGACCCGGCCTGGATTGCCCAGAAGGCGGTGGAATACAAACAGCGTTACCAACAGATCGGCACCCGGATTGATGAGGAAACTGCCGGAAAAATCCGTGCTTACATCAATGAAAATCAGATCTCCGGGGTTCACCTGGAACCCACCTCCCAGCGCTATTATCCCTACGGTACCCTGGCCAGCCAGGTGATCGGGTTTACCAATGCTTCCAACGACGGCTCGGAAGGGGTGGAGGCGGCCTATGACGCCTACCTTTCCGGCAGCACCGGGAAAGTCATCACCACCAAGGGCAACAATGAGATGGATATGCCCTTTTCCTATGAAAACTACCTCTCCTCCCAGCAGGGCGGGACGGTGATTCTGACCCTGGATGCTACCATCCAGGCCTGCCTGGAAAAGCAGATGCAGGCCGCCATTGACCGTTATGACGTGCGCAACGGAGCCTTCGGCCTGGTGATGAACGCCAAAACCGGAGAAATTCTGGCCATGGCCACTCTGGGGGGCTACGATCCCAACAACTATCTGGAACTGACCGACCCGGAGGCCATCGCCCAGGTGGAGCAGCTCCAGGCGGAGTATCAGGCATTGGAGGAGGGAAGTCCTGAGTATGAGGCGGCGAAGGAGGCTTACAATCAGGCCCTTTCCGCCGCCCGGCTGAAGCAGTGGCGCAACCGGGTGCTCTCCGATGGCTATGAGCCCGGGTCCACCTTCAAGGTGCTGACCATGGCGGCGGCTCTGGACAGCGGAGCCATTGACCTGAACACCTCCTTCCACTGCTCCGGGGCAGAGCAGATTCCCGGCCGGTCCCAGCTGCTGCACTGCTGGCGCTCCCAGGGCCACGGCTCGGAAACCACCGCCCAGGCTTTGCAGAATTCCTGCAACATTGCCTTCGCCCACATTGCGCTGAAGCTGGGGGGAGAGCGGTTTTATGAGTACATAGAAAAATTCGGCATTCTGGAAAAAACCGGCATCGATCTGGCGGGGGAGAGCAAAGGCGTATTTTTCGACAAGGCCCTGATCACCAACACGGACAAATGGGGTACAGCCTCCCTGACCTCCGGCTCCTTCGGTCAGACCTTCAAAATCACCCCCTTGCAGCTGGTGCGAGCCATTGCCTCGGTGGTCAATGGGGGAAATCTGCTGGAACCATACATCGTCTCGGAGATTGTGGACGCCGATGGCAATACCCTGATGAAGGCGGAGCCCACCGTGTCCCGGCAGACCATCAGCCCGGAGACCTCCCGGACCATGTGCACCCTGATTGAGTCGGTGGTCACCGACGGCACGGCGAAGAACGCCCAGGTTGCCGGTTTTTCCATCGGGGGAAAGACGGGCACCAGCGAGAAGATTGACGTGTTTGACGAGAATGGCCAGCGGGTTCAGGATAAAATCGTCTCCTTTGTGGGCATCGCTCCCATGAATGACCCGGAATACATCGTCCTGGTGGCTCTGGATACTCCCTCCCGAGAGACGGGGATCTACATCTCCGGCGGCGTCATGGCGGCTCCCACGGTAGGGGCGGTGATGGCGGATATCCTGCCCTATCTGGGGGTGGAGCGCAGTTACGCCGACACGGACCCCGCGGGGGTGGAGCTGGTGATGGAAGACCTGACGGGCTTGACAGTGGACGAAGCCGGGAGTAAACTGAAAGAATTGGGTTTGACCGGGTCCTTTTCCGGCACCGGCGAGACGGTGGTCGGGCAGATTCCCGCCCCGGGCCAGACCATCCCCGGCGGCAGTCAGGTGCTGGTGTACCTGCAGGAGCAGCCGGAGGAAGTCCAGGCGGCGGTACCGGACTTTACCGGCATGAACCGGCAGCAGGCATCCGATGCCGCCGGAAAACTGGGGCTGTACATTCTGGTCACGGGGAACAGCGAAATTTCCCCCCAGGTGACGGTGACGGCCCAGAACATTCCCAAGGATACCCAGGTGGCGATGGGAACCACCATCACCCTGGAATTTACCAATACAACTGCCCGGGATTGAGGGCATACAGGCGGAGGAATATCACCATGAAACTGAAGGAACTGCTTTCCGGTGTACCGGTGCTGGCGTCCACAGCCGACCCGGAGCTGGACATTGTCCATATTTGCTATGACTCCCGGAAGGTAACCCCGGGGAGCCTGTTTGTGGCGGTCTCCGGCTTTGCCGCAGACGGCAACCGGTTTATCCCCATGGCGATGGAGAAGGGAGCGGCGGCAGTGGTCACTGCCAAGGTGCCGGAGGAGGAGATTCCCTATGTGCTGGTGTCCTCCGACCGGCTGGCACTGGCCCTGCTCAGCTGCAATTTCTACGGAAATCCTGCCCGGGACATGACCATGATCGGCATTACCGGCACCAACGGCAAAACCTCCAGCACGCTGCTTCTCAAACAGGTGCTGGAAACCTGCCGGGGAGCCAAGGTGGGGCTCATTGGCACCATGGCCAACCTGATCGGGGATCAGGTGATTCCCACCGAGCGCACCACACCGGAGAGCCTGGAATTGCAGGAACTGTTCGCCCGGATGCGGGATGCGGGCTGCACCCATGTGGTGATGGAGGTTTCCAGCCACGCTGTGGTGCTGGAACGAATCGGCGGCATCCACTTTGACGTGGCGGCCTTTACCAACTTGACGGAAGATCATCTGGACTTCCACAAGACCATGGACGCCTACTGCGACGCCAAGGCGGAGCTGTTCCGCCGGTGCGACCGGGCGGTGATCAACATTGATGATCCCTACGCCCCCAGAATGCTGGCGGCGGCAGCGTGCCCGGTGCTGACCACCGGCATCTCCCAGCCCGGGGACCTGACGGCCCGGGATCTGGAACTGCACGCCGAGGGAGTGCATTTTACCGCAGTCAGCGGCGAGAAGTCCGTGCCGGTTTCTTTGGCCATTCCCGGCCGGTTCACGGTTTACAATGCCATGACGGTGCTGGGCTGTGCCCGGCAGATGGGGATTTCTCTGGAAGAATGCGCCGCCGCCCTGGCAAATGCCCATGGGGTGAAGGGCCGGGTGGAGGTGGTGCCTACCCCCGGAATGCCTTACAGCGTCCTCATCGACTACGCGCACACCCCCGACGGCCTGGAGAATGTGCTGAGTGCGGTGAAGGATTTCTGCCAGGGCCGGGTGATTGCGGTGTTCGGCTGCGGCGGAGACCGGGACCCCATGAAGCGGCCCATCATGGGAGAAATCGGCGTCCGGCTGTCGGACCTGGCGGTGATCACCTCCGACAATCCCCGGACGGAAGATCCCATGGCCATTATTTCCGATATCCAAAAAGGGGTAAATCCGGAATCCGGGGAATATATTGTTATAGAAGACCGGCGCAAAGCCATCAGATATGCTATGGACATTGCGCAAAAAAATGATATAATTGTACTTGCTGGAAAAGGGCACGAGACATACCAGGAAATCAATGGTGTGAAGCATCATCTGGACGAACGGGAAGAGGTCGCGGCCCATCTGGCGGAATTGAGGAAATAACATGGCGAATATTACACTGCGTCAGGCCGCCGAATGGTGCGGCGGCACTGTGGAAGAACAATATGCGGACGTGACTTTCCTGGGCGCCGGAAACGATACCCGGACCATTCAGCCGGGACAGCTGTTTGTGGTGCTCCAGGGTGCCCGGGACGGGCATAACTTTATCCCGGCGGCCATGAACCAGGGTGCCGCGGCGGTGCTGTGCAGCCGGAAGGTGGGGGACTACCCTGCCATCTATGTGGAGGACCCCCGGAGGGCCCTGGGGGACATTGCCCGGGAGGAGCTGAAGCGCATCGGCGCCAAGGTGGTGGCCATCACCGGCTCCGTGGGCAAGAGCACCACCAAGGAAATGACGGCGGCGGTGCTGTCCAGCACCTATCGGGTGGCCAAGACCCCGGCCAATCACAACAACGACATCGGAATGCCCATGGCCATTCTGGAAATGCCTTTGGATACGGAGGTGGCGGTGCTGGAAATGGGAATGAACCATTTCCGGGAGATTGCCTACCTGTCCGGGATTGCCCATCCGGATGTGGCGGTGATCGTGAACATCGGCACCAGCCACATTGAGTTTCTGGGCACCCAGGAGGGCATCCGCAAGGCCAAGCTGGAAATCACCGAGGGCATGGACCCCCGGGGGATGCTGCTGCTCAACGGCGACGACACGCTGCTGCGGTATCTGGATCAGAAGCCGCCCCAGCGGATTACCTATTTCGGTCTGTCCGAGGGCTGCGATGTCCAAGGCGTTGACGCCCACCAGGAGGAGCAGACCCTGTGCTTCCGGGCGGAAGCGGGACGGCTGACGATGTCGGTTCGGATGGAGCTGGAAGGCCTGCACTACGTCAGCGACGCACTGGCGGCGGTGGCGGTGGGACTGAAACTGGGTGTCTCCTCCGAACTGATCGCCAAAAGCCTGAGCCAGTTCCGGAACCTGTCCGGACGGCAGGAGATTTTCCAGGCCAAAGGCTGCACCATCATCAAGGACTGCTACAATGCCGGCCCGGAATCCATGGCGGCGGCGCTGGGGGTGCTGGGCAACCGGCCCGGACGGCACATCGCCGTGCTGGGGGATATGCTGGAGTTGGGTGACTGCGCCCAGGCAGAGCACTATAAAGTCGGACGGATTGCCGCGGAGAAAGCGGATCTGGTATTCGCTTACGGACCCTATGCCAAACGGGTGATCGACGGCACCATCACCGGCGGGATGCCGGAGAGCCGGGGACAGGCTTATATGGATCAGGAAGCCCTGGTGGCGGCGCTGAAGCAGGCGGTAAAGCCCGGGGACGTAATTTTGTTCAAGGCAAGCCGGGGAATGCACCTGGAGATTGCACTGGAAGCTTTCCTGAAGGAAGAGACATAACGGAGGAACGTGATGATGAGAATTTTACTTACCGGTGTGGTGGGGGCGATCCTTTCCGGAGGACTGGGCTATCTGCTGCTGCCGGTGCTGCGGGCATTGAAGGCCGGGCAGTCCATTCGGGAGATCGGCCCCACCTGGCACAATTACAAGTCCGGCACCCCCATGATGGGTGGACTGATGTTTATTTTCGCCGCCATTATCTGCCTGGTGATGAATCTGCCGGGCATGACGGATTACACCGTGTTTTATGTGCTGGCGCTGGCTCTGTGCTTCGGGTTTATCGGGTTTCTGGATGATTTTACCAAGGTGAAATACAAGCGGAATCTGGGCCTGACCTCCCTGCAGAAGGCGCTGCTTCAGATGGCGGTGTCGGCGGTATTTCTGTACGTCATGTATCGCACCGGCAGCATGAACACCCATTTGTACGTTCCGTTTTTCAATGTGAGTTTTGACCTGCACCCCATTGTGTACATTTTCTTCGCCATGTTTGTGATGGTGGGCTGCGTCAATGCGGTGAACCTGACCGACGGCGTGGACGGCCTGTCCAGTTCGGTGACCCTGCCGGTGATGGTGTTCTTCACCGCTGCGGCCATTGCCCTGGGCAAGTGGGAGCTGGCACTGCTGCCGGCGTCCTTGACCGGCGGCCTGATCGCATACCTCTTCTATAACTGGCATCCGGCCAAGGTGTTCATGGGCGATACCGGCTCGCTGTTCCTGGGCGGTGTGGTGTGTGCCCTGGCTTTTGCCCTGGAGATGCCCCTGATTTTGATTCTGGTAGGTTTTGTGTACATCTGTGAGACTCTGTCGGTGATTCTCCAGGTTTCCTATTTCAAAGCCACCCACGGAAAACGCCTGTTCAAAATGGCGCCCATTCACCATCATTTTGAGATGTGCGGATGGAAAGAAGAAAAAATTGTTTTGACTTTTGCCGCAATTTCTGCCATTATGTGTCTATTGGCATGGGTGGGAATTTCCGGTTTGGTAAATTGATCGGATCCTGACGGTTTTTGCCGGGAAAGGAGCTTCTTATGGCGCTGGAGTCCAGACTCCATGCCAAAGAGGATCGCCGCCCTGATATCCGGGCGGGAGAAAAGGTAGATTTTCCCTTTCTGTTTCTGATTTTGCTGCTGCTGACGGTGGGGCTGGCCATGCTCTATTCCGCCAGCTATGCCCAGAGCCTGTACGATACCAGCTATGCCATCTCCACCCGGTATCTGCAGAAGCAGGCGGTATGCGCCGCCATCGGCCTGGCTGCCATGTATGCCTTCAGCCGGATTCCGGCAGGAGTGTGGTACCGGATGGCCTGGCCGCTGTACGGGCTGAGTATTTTGCTGCTGCTGTCGGTGCTGGTCATCGGCCAGGAGGTCAACGGTGCCCGGCGATGGATCAATCTGGCGGGCATTCAGTTTCAGCCCTCTGAGATTTCCAAGTTTGCCATGATTGTCCTGTTTGCCCGGCTGACCCGGGGATTCGGCCAGCGGGCCGGAACTTTCCGGTTCGGGGTTCTGGGATTTGGCATGGCTCTGATGGGCATTCTGGTGCCCCTGGCCCTGGAAAAGCACCTGAGCGCCATCATGCTGATGGGCATGGTGGCGGTGGTGATGATGTTCGTGGCCGGCACCAAACCGAAATGGCTCCTGGCCGGAGCGGCCGGAGCAGCGGTATTTGTCCTGATTTATATTACCTTTATGGGATACGCCGGAGACCGGGTCAGTGCCTGGCTCCACCCGGAGCAGGACCCGGGGGACACCGGCTATCAGATTTTGCAGTCGCTGTATGCCATCGGTTCCGGGGGCCTGTTCGGCCTGGGCTATGGCAAATCCCGGCAGAAGTATTTATATCTGCCGTTTCAGTACAATGATTATATCTTCGCCATCTGCTGCGAGGAGTTGGGTCTGGTGGGGGCGCTGGCCATTGCGGCACTGTTTGCCGCCGCCATTATCAGAGGGTATTGGATTGCCCTGCATGCCCGGGACCGGTTTTCCACGGTTCTGGCCGCGGGGCTGGTCTCCCTCATCGCCGTCCAGACCATTCTGAACCTTTGCGTTGTCACGAATCTGCTTCCCTCCACCGGCATTGCCCTGCCGTTCTTCTCTTACGGCGGTACGGCCCTGGCGGTGAATCTGGGGGAAATGGGAGTCGTTTTGGGGATATCCCGACATAAAAATCAGAGAAAAATCCAGGAGGAGATCCGATGAATCTCATTTTTACCTGCGGCGGTACGGCGGGGCACATCAACCCCGCCATTGCGGTCGCCAATTTGATCCGGGAGCGTCACCCTGAGAGCAGATTTCTGTTCATCGGGGCTGTGGGGCATATGGAAGAAAAGCTGGTGCCCCAGGCGGGGTACGAGGTGCGCTGCCTGCCCGGTTCCGGACTGAGCCGGGGAAAGAATCTGGCCGCGGTAAAGAAGAATATTTACGCCGTCCGGTGTGTTCTGTCCTCAGTGAAGCAGTGCAAACAGATTTTCCGGGAGTTCCAACCGGATGTGGTGGTGGGAACCGGAGGCTATGCCAGCTTCCCGGCGCTGTACGCCGCCCAGTCCATGGGCATTCCCACCTGCGTTCATGAGAGCAACGCCGTGCCCGGGGTTACCACCAAGCTGGTGGCGAAAAAAGCCTCCCGGGTTCTGGTGGCGTTTGAAGAAAGCGTGAAGTACTACCGCCATCCGGAGAAAGTGGAAGTGGTGGGTATGCCGGTACGTCAGGAGTTCCTGTTCCTGAAAAAAGATGAGGCCCGGAAGCAGCTTCACGTAGACGGCCCGGTGGTGGTTTCTGCCTTCGGCAGCCAGGGAGCCAAGGTGATGAACGAAACCATTGCCGACATGATGGCCCTGGAGCAGAAGGATGGTTTCCCCTTCCGCCACATCCACGCCACCGGCAGCTTTGGCAAAGAGTGGATGCCCAAACGAGTGCTGGACAACGGGGTGGATTACCCCAACTGCCCCAAGCTGGACATCCGGGAATATATTTACGATATGCCCCAGGAAATGGCTGCGGCAGATCTGGTCATCGGCCGGGCAGGCTCTGCAACCTGCAATGAAATTGCGGCCTCGGGGACACCCTGCATCCTGATCCCGTCCCCTAATGTGACCAACAACCATCAGGAAAAAAATGCCCGGCTGCTGGAAGCGGGCGGCGGCGCTGTGGTGCTGCTGGAGCGGGACTGCACCCCGGAAAAGCTGTATGCTCTGGTGCGGGAACTGCTGGAGGATGCCCCCCGGCGGGAACAGATGTCCCGGAAGCTTCACAGCATGGTGCGGCTGGACTCGGCGCAGCGAATCTGCGACATCGTGGAGGAACTGAGCCGCCGGTAAAGCCCCAATCCCCAGGAGGAACAACATGGATACAACACAAAAGAATCGGGAGCAGCCGGCCCGCCGCCCCCGTCAGCAGGCGTCTCAGGAGACGGGGCGGGTGCCCCGCCAACAGGCGCCCCAGGACACCGGCCGGGTCCAGCGCCCGCAGATGTCTTCGGAGTCGGCTCGGACCAGTCGCCGGGAGGAAGATGCCGGACGGACAGCACTGAAAAACCGCCCGGAGTCATCCCGCACCCAGGAAAATGCCCAGGGAGCAGCCCGGCAGCGGAGAACCTCTGCTGAAGCGCAGAAAAGTCGGCCTTCTGCCCAGAAGCCGGTCAAGGGAAAAGCGCCCCGGAAAAAAGGCGGCCTGATGGGTGCCATCACCGGATTGCTGAGCAAGCCGGCATCAGATACCAGAAAGCAGGAGAAGACCGCCCGCCAGGCCCCTGCCCGGCAGCCGGAGCGGAAGACGCCCACGGCCCGGAATGAGACCCGGACGGAAGCGTCCAGAACCAGAACCGCTCCGGAAACCCGGAATGAAGCCCGGACGGAAGCACCCAGAACCAGAACCGCTCCGGAAACCCGGAATGAGACCCGGACGGAAGCACCCAGGACCAGAACTGCCCCGGAAACCCGGAATGCCCCGGCTGCCGGGGCGCCCAGAAAAGCATCCGCCCAGCGCAGTGCCCCCCGGAAGCGGAAAGAGGAAATTACTGACCTTTCCTCCCTTTCCTCGAAAAAGCGGGCTTACGGCAACAGCAAACCCAAGAAGAAGTCTGCCTTCACCCAGGCCCGGGAAATGGTTGCCTCTGCTCTGGAGAAGAGCAAAGCCCGGAATAAGACGAAAAAGGGAGGCGCACGGCAGGGACAGCCTGCCCCGGCCATTATCTATACCCAGCCCAAAGCATTCAACCGTACCCGTCTGCTGGTGCAGATGCTCACGGTGACAGCGGTGGTGGCAGCTATGGTGGCAGGGCTTTCGGTGTTCTTCAAGGTAGAGAACATCACGGTTACCGGCGCAGAGGTTTACAGCGCCTGGTCCATCCGGGAGGCCTCCGGAATTCAGGAGGGAGACAGCCTGCTGACCTTCTCCCATGCCCGGGCAGGTGCCTTGATCAAGGCCAACAAGCCCTATGTGAAAACCGTGCGGTTTGGTATAAAATTACCAGATACGGTTAATATTATCATCGAAGAAGAGGACGTGGTGTATGCCATTGAGGACAGTACCGGTTCCTGGTGGCTGATCAACTCCGACGGCGAAGTGGTGGAACAGACCAACAAGAGCAAAGCCGCCAACTATACCAAGATTCTGGGTGTCACCCTGGAAAATCCCACCCCCGGCCGGTTGGCAGTGGCGGTGGAGGCAGCGCCCCAGGTGACGACGGCCTCGGATGCAACCGATCCCACCACGACCACGGAATCCCTGCCGACGATCACCACCGGTGCCCAGCGGCTGACCACCGCGTTGGGAATCGTGGATGCCCTGGAAGCCAACGACATCGTGGGTGAAGCTGCCAGCGTGGATGTCACCCGCCTGGAGGACATTATCCTCTGGTACGGCAGCCGCTACCAGGTCAATCTGGGAGACGAGTCCAACATGGAGTACAAAATTGCCTGCATGAACGACGCCATTCTTCAGCTCAGCGAGTTTGATTCCGGTATTCTGGATATCAGTTTTACCATCTGGCCCGATCAGGTTGGATATACGCCCTTCGCGTAAGATGTAATGAATCTGTAAATAATTTGCCGAATTCTCAGATTTTCTATTGACCAATTTGAAAATAAAGGATAGAATGTAAAAAGCATGAGTAATAAAATGAGGCGGAAGCGGCGTTCCCGCGACTGTGAACAGATACATAGGAGGAAGAGTGTTATGTCCGAAACTTTGCAGGATCGCGTTGTGAAAATCAAGGTGATCGGTGTCGGCGGCGCCGGCAACAATGTTATTAATCGCATGATCGAGGCGGGTGTCAGCGGCGTGGACTTCGTCGTGGTGAACACTGACAAGCAGGATCTGAATAAATCTATCTGTAAGAATAAAATCCAGATCGGTGAGAAGCTCACCGGCGGCATGGGCGCCGGCTCCAAGCCGGAGATCGGCCGCAAGTCTGCGGAGGAGTCCCGGGCGGCCATTTCCAAGGTTCTGGAAGGAACCGACATGGTCTTCGTCACCGCTGGTATGGGCGGCGGCACCGGCACCGGCGCAGCTCCCATTGTGGCGGACCTGGCCCACGAGGCCGGCATCCTGACCGTGGGTGTGGTGACCAAGCCCTTCAAGTTTGAGGGCGCCAACCGGATGCGTCAGGCCGAGCAGGGCATTGCGGATCTGAATGGTAAGGTGGACTCCCTGATTATCATTCCCAATGACCGGCTGAAGTACGTCACCGATCAGAAGATCACCTTTGCCAACGCCTTCGGCATCGCCGACGATGTGCTGAAGCAGGCGGTGACCTCCATCTCCGAGCTGGTGGGTTTCTGCCAGAACGTCATCATCAACCTGGACTTCGCCGATGTATCCGCTGTCATGAAGGACGCGGGCCGGGCTCATATGGGCGTGGGTACCGCTTCCGGCCGGGAGAAGGCTGAGCAGGCTGCTACCGCCGCCGTTTCCAGCCCCCTGCTGGAGACTTCCATCAACGGTGCCACCGGCGTTCTGGTGAACGTCACCGGTTCCTCCGAGATGACCCTGGACGATGTGGAGACTGCCGCCGGCATTGTGCAGGAGGCCGCCAACCCCGACGCCAACATCATCTTCGGCGCTACCGTGGCCGACAACTTCCAGGATGAAATGCGGGTTACCGTTATTGCCACCGGCTTTGAGATGAAGCCCGAGTCCTCCTACGCTCCCGCTGCCAAGACCGGCGCCAAGAAGCCGGCTGCGCCTTCCACCCCCAGCTTTGTCCCCGAGGACATCGATACTCCGGTGGCCGCTTCCAAGCAGCCCACCAAGCCCGCGGACATGAGCGACATCGACGAGATTTTCAGCATCTTCAAGCGCTGAGCGGACAATCGATTACATCCCGGCCGGAACCCGGCCGGGATGCTTTTGTATCAGAAAGGAGAATTCCTTTGGGAGCCTATGAAGCCCTGGCGGTGAGCTATGACCGCCTGACCAATGATGTGGACTATGAAGCCGTGGTGGACTTTTACCGGCAGATTCTGGAGCGGGAGGGATTGAGCCCCCGGACTGCGGTGGATCTGGCCTGCGGAACCGGCTCTGTGACGGTGCTGCTGGCCCGACAGGGGCTGGATGTGACAGGAGTAGACCTGTCCGAGGAAATGCTGACGGTGGCGGCCCAGAAGGCCCAGAGCCTGCCCCGAATGCCCAGATTCGTGTGCCAGAATCTGCGGGAACTCACCCTGCCTCGGGGGGTGGATCTGGCGGTGTGCGCCCTGGACAGCCTGGATTACATCACCGACCCGGCGGACTGTGCCAGGGCCATTGCCCGGGTCTATCGGGCGCTGAATCCCGGCGGCATTTTTATCTTCGACGTGAATACGCCCCAAAAACTCCGGGCGATGGACGGTCAGGTATTTCTGGACGAGGACGAGGACGTTTACTGCGTCTGGCGGGGAGAGTTTGATGAAACAAGCAACATCTGCTCCTACGGCATGGATTTGTTCCAACGTCGGGGGGAGCTGTGGCAGCGGTCCTTTGAAGAACACCGGGAATATGCCTACAGCCAGGAGCAGCTGACGGATTTTCTGAAGCGGGCCGGATTTACCGGCATCCGGGTTTACGGGGACCGGACCTTCGCCCCGCCGGGACCGGGAGAGCAGCGGATGTATTTCCAGGCCCGGAAGGGCCGGGTGAAGCTGGTTTCGGGAAAGAAATAGTTGCCAATTCACCAAACCGGGTATACAATAGTCCCAAAATACAGATCAGGAGGATGCGGCATGCGCCGCAAAAGCATATGAACGATTATTTGGTACGGGGAATGACCATGGACGGATTTGTCAAGGTGGTGGCAATCCGCTCCACGGAGTTGGTTCGCCGGGGAGCCCATATTCAGGGAACCACTCCCAACGCTACGGCAGCCTTTGGCCGGGCGCTGACGGCGGCGTCCATGATGGGCAATATGCAGAAGGTGGAAGACGGATCCATGACCCTGCAAATCCGGGGCGGCGGTCCCATCGGCACCATCACGGTGGTGTCGGACCCCCAGGGCAATGTCCGGGGCTGCGTCACCGAGGCCAAGGTGCCTCTGGTGGAAAAATACCCGGGGAAGCTGGATGTAGGCGCCACCGTGGGCACCGAGGGAACCCTGACGGTGATCCGGGACCTTCAGATGAAGGAACCCTACGTCGGCTCCATCCAGCTGGTGTCCGGAGAAATTGCCGATGACATCACCGCTTACTTTGCCCAGAGCGAACAGATTCCCACCGCCTGCGCTCTGGGGGTGCTGGTGGACCGGGATCAGAGCGTGAAGGTGGCGGGAGGCTATTTGGTGCAGCTGCTGCCGGAAGCGCCCGATGATGTAATTGACAAGCTGGAGGCCGGCATCCAGAAGGCCGGGGCGGTTACGGCCATGCTGGAGGCGGGACTGACGCCGGAGGATATTCTGGGCCAGGTGTGCGGAGATCTGGGCGTGGTGTTTCTGGAGACCACGGAGGTGTCCTACAAATGCTACTGCTCCCGAGAGCGGGTGGAGAGCGCCCTGATCAGCCTGGGAAGACAGGAGCTGACGGAAATCCAGCAGGAGGGAAAGAACTTCCCGGTGGAGTGCCAGTTCTGCGACAAGGTGTATACCTTCACACCGGAGGACATTGAAAATCTCCTGAAAAAGATCTGATTTACGGTCAAAATGGTGGGAAAGACCGGGAAAATCCCTGGTCGAGGTTCCTGAGAAAAAAGCGAAAAAAATGCTTGACAAACAGGACTATTCCGTGTATAATGAACCACGTCGCTGAGGGAAACCCCGCTTGAGCGACGCGACTTCGGGAGCATAGCTCAGCTGGGAGAGCACATGCCTTACAAGCATGGGGTCACAGG
>DSLFC04101__coassemble_232_pt1 | contig 95614 bp, 82 predicted proteins | sample DSLFC04101__metabat2_low_PE_049 | metagenome-assembled genome bin DSLFC04101 | reverse complement strand
AACGGCTTCTCCCTGTGCCGGAAGGTCTTTGACATCGACAACAACAATCCCCAGCTCTATGTCCCCCGGGAGGAGCTGGGCGGCAAGACCATCGCCGAAGCTCTGCTGACCCCCACCAAGATTTACGTCAAGCCTGTTCTGGCCCTCCTGGAGCAGGTCAATGTCCGGGGCATCAGCCACATCACCGGCGGCGGCTTCTACGAAAACATTCCCCGTTCCATCCCCGACGGGTTGGGCGCCAAGATCGACAAGTCCGCCGTGAAGGTGCTGCCCATCTTCGACCTGATCGCCAAGTTTGGCAACATCCCCGAGCGGGATATGTTCAACACCTACAACATGGGTGTGGGCATGAGCATTGTGGTTCCTGCGGATCAGAAGGATCTGGCGCTGTCCATCCTGAAAGCCAACGGCGAAGACGCCTACGTCATCGGCACCATTGTGGAAAGCGAAGAAAAGGTGATTCTGGAATGAAGACCAAAATCGCGGTCCTGGTCTCCGGCGGCGGTACCAATCTCCAGGCCCTGATCGATGCCCAGGGAAGTGTGCTGAAAAGCGGCGAGATCGTGCTGGTGGTTTCCAACAACGCCGGCGCCTACGCCCTGGAGCGGGCCAGAAAGGCCGGCATTGTCACTGCCGTGGTGCTGAAAAAGGAGTGCGGCTCCCAGCAGGCCTTTGAGGAAAAGCTCAAGGAAGTGCTCACCAGCCATGGCATCGAACTGATTGTTCTGGCTGGCTTTATGACCATCCTGACGGAAAGCTTCACTGCCTGTTACCCTCAGCGGATCATCAATGTCCATCCCTCCCTGATCCCCTCCTTCTGCGGAGAAGGGTTCTATGGGCTGCGGGTTCATCAGGCCGCCCTGGATTACGGGGTGAAGGTCACCGGCGCCACGGTGCATTTCGTCAACGAGATTCCTGATGGCGGCAAGATCATCGCCCAGAAAGCCGTGTACATTGAGGATGGGGACACCCCCGAGACCCTGCAGCGCCGGGTGATGGAGCAGGCCGAGTGGGTTCTGCTGCCCCAGGCTGCGGAAACCGTCAGCGCCGCCCTGCAAAAGGTATAAGTCACATTTCCACATAGAAACGGAGCGATTGCAATGAACGTCTACGAAACCAAAACCATGGCCCAGCGTCTGGATGGCAATACCTATCCCGGCCGGGGCATCGTCCTGGGCATGACCCCCGACGGCAAGGAGTCCGTGGCTGCCTACTTCATCATGGGCCGCAGCGTGAACAGCCGGAACCGGGTGTTCGTGGAAGAGCCCGACGGCATCCGCACCGAGGCTTACGACCCCAGCAAAATGGTGGATCCCAGCCTGATTATCTATCATCCCGTCCGGGAGATGGGCCGGGGCCTGATTGTCACCAACGGCGACCAGACCGACACCATCCTGGAATTCCTGGAGAAGGGCCTTCCCATGGAACAGGCTCTGCGTACCCGGAAGTTTGAGCACGACGGTCCCAACTGGACCCCCCGGATCTCCGGCCTGCTCAGCCCTGACGGCAGCTACAAGATGTCCATTCTGAAAGCCGCCGACGCTGAGGGCACCGGCTGCGCCCGGTTCACCTTTGAATATCCCGGTCTTGCCGGTGTGGGACACTTCCTGCACACTTATGTGTGCGACGGCAATCCTGTGATCCCCACCTTCCAGGGAGAGCCGGAGCGGGTTTCCATTCCCCAGGATATGGATGCCTTCGTAGACGAACTGTGGAGCAATCTGAACGAGGACAACAAGATTTCCTTGTTTGTGCGCTATACCAACCTGGACAGTCGCACCTATCGTCAGCGCATTCTCAACAAACACGTCTGATTTTCTGGGATGCCCCAGTGATTTAGAGAATTATTTTTTGGGAGGAACGATTCATTATGAACGAATTTGCTTTGAAGTATGGCTGCAACCCCAATCAGAAGCCTGCCCGCATCTACATGAGCGACGGATCTGATCTGCCCCTGACCATTCTCAATGGCCGCCCCGGCTACATCAATTTCCTGGACGCCCTGAACTCCTGGCAGCTGGTCAAGGAATTGAAGGAAGCCACCGGCATGGTTGCCGTCACCTCCTTCAAGCACGTTTCTCCCACTTCCGCCGCCGTGGGCAAGCCCCTGTGCCCGGAGCTGAAGAAGGCCTGCTTCGTGGACGACGTGCCGGAGCTGGATGACAGCGCCCTGGCCTGTGCCTACGCCCGGGCCAGAGGCACCGACCGGATGTGCTCCTTCGGCGACTGGGTAGCTCTGTCCGATGTATGCGACGTGACCACCGCCAAGCTGATTGCCCGGGAAGTCTCCGACGGCATCATCGCCCCCGGCTACACCGACGAGGCCCTGGCTGTTCTGAAGACCAAGCGCAAGGGCGGCTACAACATCGTGGCCATCGATCCCAACTACGTCCCCGCCGAGCAGGAAATCAAGCAGGTCTTCGGCATCACCTTCCAGCAGGGGCGGAACAACTTCAAGATCAATGCCGATCTGCTGACCAACATCGTCACCCAGAACAAGGATCTGCCTGAATCTGCCAAGATTGATCTGATTGTGGCTTTGATTACCCTGAAGTACACCCAGTCCAACTCCGTGTGCTTTGCCTATGACGGTCAGGCCGTGGGCGTGGGCGCCGGTCAGCAGTCCCGGATTCACTGCACCCGGCTGGCTGGCTCCAAGGCTGACACCTTCTTCCTGCGGCAGCATCCCAAGACCCTGAACCTGCCCTTCCGGGAAGATCTGGGCCGGCCCAACCGGGACAACGTCATCGACGGCTACATCAACGGCAATGAGGAAGATGTGTGCGCCGACGGCATCTGGCAGAACTACTTCACCCGGCAGCCGGAACGGCTGACCGAGGAAGACAAGAAGGCTTTCCTGGCCGGCTTTGACGGCGTGGCCCTGGGTTCCGACGCTTTCTTCCCCTTCTCCGACAACATCAAGCGGGCCAGAGCTTCCGGCGTCAAGTACGTTGCCCAGCCCGGCGGCTCCATCCGAGATGACCTGGTCATTGCCGAGTGCGACAAGCAGGGCATGGTCATGGCCTTCACTGGCATGCGTCTGTTCCATCACTAAGTTCGTTTTTCCATAGGGGACAGCCCGAAAAGGGCTGCCCCCTATCGGTGCGTTAAAGACTAAAATTGAGGTGCTTATGAAACTTTTGGTAGTAGGCGGAGGCGGACGGGAACACGCCATCATCCGCGCTCTGAAGAAAAATCCCCAGGTGGAAACCATTTATGCCCTGCCCGGCAACGGGGGCATTGCCCAGGACGCCGAGTGCGTTCCCATCGGTGCCACAGACATTGACAAAATTGTGGCCTTCGCCGTGGAAAAGAAGGTGGACTACGCAGTGGTCGCCCCGGACGATCCGCTGGTTCTGGGCTGCGTGGACGCCCTGGAAGCCAAGGGCATCCCCTGCTTCGGCCCCCGGGCCAACGCCGCCATCATCGAGGGCAGCAAGATTTTCTCCAAGAATCTGATGAAAAAATACGGCATTCCCACTGCGGACTACGCCGTGTTTGACGATATGAACCAGGCCCTTGCCTACCTGGACACCGCCCCGGTGCCCACGGTGGTAAAAGCCGACGGTCTGGCCCTGGGCAAGGGCGTCATCATCGCCCAGACCCGGGAAGAGGCCAAAACCGCCGTCCGGGAAATGATGGAAGGCGGAAAGTTCGGTGCCTCCGGCAGCCGGGTGGTCATTGAGGAGTTCCTCACCGGCCCGGAAGTGTCCGTGCTGTCCTTCACCGACGGCAAGGTGGTCAAACCCATGGTCTCCTCCATGGACCACAAACGGGCAGGAGACAACGACACCGGTCTGAACACCGGCGGCATGGGTACCGTAGCCCCCAACCCGTACTATACCCCCGAAATTGCAGACCGGTGCATGAAGGAAATCTTCCTGCCCACCATCGCCGCCATGAACGCCGAGGGCCGCACCTTCCGGGGCTGCCTGTACTTCGGCCTGATGCTCACCCCCAAGGGTCCCAAGGTCATTGAATACAACTGCCGCTTCGGCGACCCGGAGACTCAGGTAGTGCTGCCTCTGCTGGAAAGCGATCTGCTGACCATTATGCGCGCCTGTACCAGCGGCACCCTAGAAGAAACCGAAGTGAAATTCGCTGACAAGCACGCCTGCTGCGTGATTCTGGCCTCCAAGGGCTACCCGGAGCATTACCAGAAGGGCTTCCCCCTGACCATGACAGAGGAAGCCGCCGCCCATACTTATGTGGCCGGGGCCAAGCTGGATGGAGATACCCTGGTCACCTCCGGCGGCCGGGTCACCGGCACCACCGCTGTGGCAGACTCCCTGGAAGAAGCCATCCGGGAAGCCTACCGGATCAGCGATGGGGTGCATTTTGAAAATGCCTACCGCAGAAGCGACATCGGCCAGCGTGCCCTGCAGGCCCTGAAGTAATTTTAGAGAGAAAACTAGGAGGAAACCCCATGGTTTATCGTGTATTTGTGGAAAAGAAGGCCGGTTTGGACAACGAGGCCCAGGGTCTGCTCAGCGAAGCCCGGAACCTGCTGGGCATTGCCAGCCTGGAAAATCTGCGGCTGTTCAACCGGTACGACGCGGAAAACATCTCCAAGGAGCTGTTTGATTACGCCGTGAAGGCCGTATTCTCCGAGCCCCAGCTGGACACCGCCTCCGCTTCCGTGGAGCTGCCCGGTGCCACGGTGTTCGCCGTGGAGTCCCTGCCCGGTCAGTTTGACCAGCGGGCCGATTCCGCCGCCCAGTGCATCCAGATCATCTCCCAGGGCGAGCGGCCACTGATCCGCACTGCCAAGGTCTACGCCCTGTACGGCAATCTGACCCAGGAAGAGCTGGCGGAGTTCAAAAAGTATGTGATTAACCCGGTGGAGTGCCGGGAAGCTTCCCTGGAGATCCCTGAAACCCTGGCCATTCCCTATGAGATTCCCACCCAGGTTGCCACCCTGGAGGGCTTCACCCAGCTGGACAAGCAGGGGTTGGAGGATTTCATCAACCACTATGGCCTGGCCATGGACCTGGATGACATCACCTTCTGCCAGTCCTATTTTGTCAGCGAGCACCGGGACCCCACCATCACGGAAATCCGGATGATCGACACCTACTGGTCCGATCATTGCCGGCACACCACCTTTGGCACCATCATTGAAGATGTTACCTTTGCCGATCCTCTGCTCCAGAAGACCTACGAAACCTACCTCGCCACCCGGAATGCCCTTGGCCGTCAGGTCAAGCCCATCTGTCTGATGGATCTGGCGACCATCGCAGTCAAGCACCTGCGCGCCGTGGGCAAGCTGAATAGGCTGGATGAGAGCGAGGAAATCAACGCCTGTACCGTGAAGATGAACGTCACGGTAGACGGCGTGGAAGAGCCCTGGCTGCTGCTTTTCAAGAACGAAACCCACAACCATCCCACGGAAATCGAACCCTTCGGCGGCGCTGCTACCTGCATCGGCGGTGCCATCCGGGACCCCCTGTCCGGCCGGAGCTATGTGTACGGCGCCATGCGGGTTACCGGCGCTGCCGACCCGCTGAAACCCGTTTCCGAGACCATTCCCGGCAAGCTGCCCCAGCGGAAAATCGTCACCACCGCCGCGGCGGGCTACTCCTCCTACGGCAACCAGATCGGTCTGGCCACCGGCATTGTGGACGAAATCTACCATCCCGGCTACGCCGCCAAACGGATGGAAATCGGTGCAGTCATCGCCGCCACCCCTGCGGAGAATGTCCGCCGGGAACGCCCTGTTCCCGGGGATGTGGTAATCCTGCTGGGCGGCAACACCGGCCGTGACGGCATCGGCGGCGCCACTGGCTCCTCCAAGGCTCACAATGCCCACTCCGTGGAAACCTGCGGCTCCGAAGTCCAGAAGGGCAACGCCCCGGAAGAGCGGAAGCTCCAGCGTCTGTTCCGGAATGCCGAAGCTTCCCGTCTGATCAAGCGCTGCAATGACTTTGGCGCCGGCGGTGTGTCCGTGGCCATCGGTGAACTGGCCGACGGTCTGGTCATCGATCTGAACGCCGTGCCCAAGAAGTATGAGGGTCTGGACGGCACCGAACTGGCCATCTCCGAGTCCCAGGAGCGGATGGCCGTGGTGGTAGAGCCTCAGGACGTGTCCCGGTTCCTGGAGCTGGCAGATCAGGAGAACCTGAACGCCGTCCCTGTGGCCACCGTTACAGAAGAAGCCCGCCTGGTGATGAACTGGAACGGGGCCAAGATCTGTGACATCAGCCGGGAATTCCTGAACTCCAACGGTGCGGACAAGCACATCACCGCCGCTCCCGCCGCTCCCCAGTCCTACACCAAGACTGTTACCGGCGACTTTGCCTCCAACTTTATGGCGGTGGCCTCCGACCTGAACACCTGCTCCAAGCGGGGCCTGTCCGAGCGGTTCGACTCCACCATCGGCGCCGGCACCGTGCTGATGCCCTTCGGCGGCAAGAACCAGCTGACCCCCATCCAGGCTATGGTGCAAAAGATCAGTGTAGAAAAGAAGCACACCGACGACTGCTCCTTCATGGCCTTCGGCTACAATCCCTTCATCTCCTCCGCTTCCCCCTACCATGGGGCCTATCTGGCGGTGGTGGAGTCCGTGTGCAAGCTGATTGCCACCGGCGCCTCCTTTGAAGATACTTACCTGACCTTTCAGGAATACTTTGAGCGTCTGGGCAAGGACCCCAGCCGCTGGGGCAAGCCTTTGGCTGCTCTGCTGGGCGCTTTCCAGGCCCAGATGGATCTGGGCATCGGCGCCATCGGCGGCAAGGACTCCATGTCCGGCTCCTTCGAGAACCTGGATGTGCCCCCCACCCTGGTCTCCTTCGCCGTGACCACCGGCAAGACCCAGGAAGTCATTTCCCCCGAATTCAAGACTGCCGGCCACACCGTCTGCCTGCTGGACACCCAGCTGGATGAAAATGGTCTGCCGGTGACCGAGTCCCTGGTGAAAAACTTCTCTCTGGTGACGGAGCTGCTGCGCTCTGGAAAGGCCGTGGCTTGCTACACCCCCGGCATGGGCGGCGTGGCCGAGGCCGTGATGAAGATGGGCTTCGGCAACGGATTGGGCCTGGCCTTCTCTGATGCCGTAACCCTGGACACCCTGTTCGGCTACCGTTACGCCAGCTTCGTCCTGGAGATGGCTGAGGGCACGGCAGGCACCGTTCTGGGCACCGTCACCGCCGACGGCAGCTTCTCCTATCAGGGTACCGTGCTGTCCCAGGAGCAGGTGCTGAAAGCCTACGAAGACAAGCTGGAGCCGGTCTTTGCCTGCAACATCCCCACCCGGCAGCAGAACATGGAGACCTTCTCCTATCCTGCCTCCCAGTGGAAGGCTCCGGCGATCAAGGTGGCCAAGCCCAAGGTCTTGATTCCTGCCTTCCCCGGCACCAACTGCGAATATGACTCTGCCAAGGCGGTCCGGGATGCGGGCGCTGAGCCGGAGATCATCGTGATCCAGAATCGGAATGCCGACGCCATTTCCCGGAGCGTGGAGCGCTTTGCCCGGGAGCTGAAGGACGCCCAGATGGTGTTCATCCCCGGCGGTTTCTCCGGCGGCGACGAGCCCGACGGCTCCGGCAAGTTCATTACCGCCTTCTTCCGCAACGCTGCCATCAAGGAGGGTGTCACTGCCCTGCTGGATGACCGGGATGGCCTGATGTGCGGCATCTGCAATGGTTTCCAGGCGCTGATCAAGCTGGGTCTGGTGCCCTACGGCAAGATCATCGACACCGATGAGACCTGCCCCACCCTGACCTTCAACAACATCAGCCGGCACCAGAGCCGGATTGTCCGCACCCGGGTGGCCTCCAACAAGTCCCCCTGGCTGGCCCTGACCAACGTGGGTGACGTGTACAACGTGCCCATCTCCCACGGCGAAGGCAAGTTCCTGGCTTCCGAGGAGCTGATCCGCCAGCTGGCTGCCAACGGTCAGATTGCCACCCAGTATGTGGATCTGGACGGCAACGCCACGGCTGACGTTCACTTCAACCCCAACGGCTCCCTGTACGCCATTGAGGGCATCACCTCCCCTGACGGCCGGGTCTTTGGCAAGATGGGCCACAGCGAACGGATTGGCAAGGGTCTGTATAAGAACGTCCCCGGTGAATACGACATCCGGATGTTTGAGGCTGCGGTAAAGTATTTCAAGTAAACAGCAAATCCCCAGGTGGACCTTCCACCTGGGGAATACGGCCGCCAGAATATGGCAGGAGAAGAGCCATGGAATATTTTGGAGTATTTGCCTTTGTGCTTGCCATTGGTTGTCTTACCCTTCCGGGTAAGATCAAAAAGCTGGAAGCAAAGGTCAAACGTCTGGAAAAGCAAAGGAATGGTGCTGGCGCTATGTCAAAACTGATGGAACAACTGATTGGCAAAGAATGTATCCTGATTTCTGAGAATGGACTTGCGATTGCCGGGAAGGCAGAGTTCCCCTGTGAAATCCTGGACTGTGATGATGAATGGGTGAAAATCCGTTTGGTGAACAAAAAAGGCCAGAAAACGGTAAAGATGATGCGTCTGGACGACATTGAATCCGTGCAGCTACTAGATGAACAATGAAACGAACTTGCCGCCCAGTCCTCGTAAAGAGGCTGAGCGGCTGAGTTGACAGGAAATCCCCAGACCAAACGGTCTGGGGATTTTTGGTTTTACCGGACGTATTCGATGACCACCCGGCGATTGGGCTCCACGCCGGTGGAGTGGGTGGTGATATTCTCCATGTCCTGCAGTGCCGCGTGAATCACATGGCGCTCGTAGGCATTCATGGGCTCCAGGGTGGTGCGGCGGCGAGCCTTCAGCACCTGCTGGGCCTTCTTCCGGGCGTACCGGCGCAGGCTCTCTTCCCGCTTTTCCCGGTAGCTTTCCGCATCCACATTGATCCGGATGCGGCCTTCCACGTCCCGGTTGATGGTGTAGTTGGCCAGATGCTGGATGGCGTCCAGGGTATCCCCCCGGCGGCCGATCAGGTAACCCAGATCGTCACCCACCAGCTCCACCTTGTATGTATTGCCCTCTGTCTGATAGCAGTGGGGCACGGCCTGGGAGTCCATATGCTCCAGCAGGCCCTTCAGGAAGACCTCAATCTTCTCCTCGGTGGAGCCGGGCTTGGCCGGCTCATAAACCTTGGGTTCGGGCTTTGCCTTGGGTTCCTTGGGAGGCTTGGGCTCCTTGGGGGTCTCGGGCTTCTTTTCCTGCTTGGGAGGACGGGGCTTCTCCTGCCGGGGCTTTTCCGGTTTGGGCATCTCCGGCGCTTTCACAGGCTCTTCCTTCACCGGCTCGGCCTTGGGAGCCTCCGGCTGCTTGGGCTGCTCCGGCTTCTTCACCGGGGCTGCAGCCTTGGGTTTGGTGCGGGAGGCGGAACTCAGGGCAACCTTGGGAGCTTCCGGCACCGGGTCCGGCGCTTCATAAGTTACCTGCACCTTGGCAGGCTGGGCGCCAAAACCCAGGAAGCCCGCCTTTTCCTTCTGCAGTACCGTAACGGACACGCTGTCCCGATCCAGCCCCAGCTGCGCCAGGGCAGCTTCAATGGCAAGGTCAATGGTCTTGCCGCTGGTAACAATGGTCTTTTCCATGGCTTATTCCTCCGTAGGCTGGGAAGCGTAGCGGTTGGGGTCGTAGTTGCGGCCCTTGCAGTAGGGGCGGCTGGGAATGCCGGACATACAAGAGGCCTCTTCCTCGTCCTCCTCCAGGATGCCCTTCCGGGCAGCGTATTCCCTGGCGGCGGCAGCCTTGGCGGCCTGCTCCTGATCCCGCTGCTGCTTTTGCAGTTTCTTTTTGCTGGTATTGGTGGTAATGCCGTCGGGGTTGGCAGCCCGGCGTTCGGCCCGGATGCGCTCCTTCTCGGCCTCGATCCGGTCCTCTTCCATGGCTCTCTGGAGCCGGATGGCATCCTCGGCGTCATAGATCTTCCGGTAATGGTTGGTCATGATGGGGTCGGTAATCATCCGGACCACACCGCCCATGAACCAGTACAGGGACAGTCCTGCGGACACGCTGAAACCGATCCACAGGCTCATCAGGGGCATCATCCACATCATGGTCTGCATGGACTGGTTCTGCTGGGACTTCTTGGCGGTTTCCTCGTCCTGGATGCCCTTCTCGTTGGTAACCACAGAGTTGTTGGTCTTCTGAGAAATCCACATCTGCAGCACCTGAGAAGCGGCGGAAATCACCGGAATCAGGAACGCACCGATATGGGCCCAGTTCCACACCCAGCTCTCGGAGAAGATGTTGAACTGGGGAATGGTTCCCAGGTTGATGCCCAGGAAGTTGAAATTGATACCCGCCAGGGTGGTCTCGCTGATGCCGGGGATGGCGGCTTTCAGTTCTTCTACAAACTGCGGAATGGCCTGGGCCGCAATAACCTGGTCATAATAGCTGTTGCTGGAGAACATGGAAGGAGCGGCATCCTTGATAACGGACACAATCTGCTGAGCCACATCGGCAGACTCCATCAGAATATAGGTGATGGGCTGACGTACCACAGCCAGCAGGGGCCACAGGATCAGCAGGGGAATCAGGCTCCACAGGCAGCCGCCGCCCATGGAAGCTCCCTCATCCCGGTAGAGCTTCTGAATCAGTTCGTTCTGCTTCTGGGGATCATTAGCATACCGGGACTGAATTTCCTGAACCCGGGGGGTCAGGCGGGACATCTTCATCATGCTCTTCTTGCTCTTGGCATTAATGGGCAGAAGCACCACCTGAACCAGAACGGCAAACAGGATCATGGCAACGCCGTAGTTGCCGGTCAGCTGATACAGGAAGCTCAGCAGATAGCCAAAGGGAACGGTGATGATGTCGGATAGCTGGAATGCAAGAAACATTGACTTTCCTCCTCAAAATACTGGAAGTCAGGGTACGGGGTCGTAAAAGTCGCCCTTATAAAATGGGTGGCAGCGCAGGAGCCGGCGAAATGCCAGCCAACCGCCCTTGATCGCCCCGTATTTGCTGATGGCCTGAAAGGCGTACACGCTGCAAGTGGGTCGGAACCGACATTGGGATGGAAAGGCCGGAGATATCCGGCGCTGATAGAAGCGGATAAACGCCAGCAGCAGATGTTTCATGGAAGCTCCTTCTCTCCAGCGGCAGACAGGGAATTGCGCAGAATTCCAGCCCTTTCCGCCAGTCCCAGGTAGCTTCCCGTGAGTTTGGAAAACTCCGCTTCAATGGCCCGGGAGCGAGCAACCACCACAATATCCCATCCTGGCTGAAACAGGTCCTCATGGAGCCGGTAGATTTCCCGCAGACGCCGGCGAATCCGGTTGCGGATGTGGGCTTTGCCCAGCTTCTTGCTCACGGTGATCCCCACCCGATTGGTGTGGGTCCGGTTTTTCCGGGCGTAGAGCACCAGATAGCCGTCTGCAAAGCCGGAGGTGTGATACAGCCGGCGGAAAACATGATTCAGCTTCAGGGCACTGGAATATTTCATGGCGTTCTTTGTTTCCTCCTAAAAAGGGAGCGGGGCGAATGCGTCATTCACCCCGCTGTAGCTCCCGTTTCGCTTTTCGCGCTTATTCTTCTCGTGTGACCCACTTCAAGCGCATCAGGCGGACAGAACCTTGCGGCCCTTAGCACGGCGGCGAGCCAAAACCTTGCGGCCGTTGGAAGTAGCCATTCTCTGGCGGAAACCGTGAACCTTGGAACGGTGACGGCGGCTGGGCTGATAGGTACGCTTCATCTTCGGATACACCTCCTGTCAAATGTCAATATGCTCGACAGCCAAAATTGGCCGCAGCAACACATGGTAAATGACCATAACAGTCATGCTCGACCATTATAACCGAAAAAGGCAATCAGGTCAACAATTTTTTATGGTTTTTCTGGGCTTCCCGGAAATTTTCGGTTCAGGTACCGGAAATCCGGAGATTGGGCCCGGTATAGGTTCCGTCCAGCTTGGACAAAACCCGCTCATATTCGCTGCTCTCCGGTTCGTAGGGCGTGGGCTGGAAATTATTGTAGAAAGGAACGGAACTGACACTGGCAGGAATGATCCGGGTCTGTCCCAGGCTGATGCTGCCATCTGCATCCCGCAGTACCTCCTGCTGAATCAGAGCCGTGTCCATATCTTTCGGAGCGCCGTTTCCGCCGAAGGCGAAATTTCCCAGGGAATAAAAGATCATTCCCTCGCCGTATGCCTCAATGGGCTGAAGCACATGGGGGTGGCTTCCAACTACCAGGTCTGCTCCCGCATCGATGGCGGCCCGGCCCACTTCCTGCTGCTCCGGCGTGGGACGGTAGCCCCCTTCGGAGCCCCAGTGAGGGGCAAATATCACAAGATCCGCCCCCTGCTCCCGCAGCTCGGCAATTCCCGCACAAATCCGGGCTTTATCCAGCGAATAATACACCGCACCATAGATTCCAATGGTCAGTCCCTCGTCCAGGGTAATCAGGAGGGAGCTGTCCCGCTCCACATAGGGAACCCCAGCAGCATCCAGCGCTTCCCGGGTGGAATCGTAACCGGTCTGACCATAATCCATGGTATGATTATTGGCCAGAGACACCGCTTCTATGCTGTTTTCGGTGAGAATCCGGGTGAAGACAGTAGGCCCCCGGAAGGTAAAGCGCTTCTCAGCGGGATATCCCCCGTCGCACAGCGGGCCTTCCAGATTGACAAAAGTAAAGTCGTCTTCCGTCACATACTCCAGCACATTCCGGAAGGGATAGCCGTAATCCTCACCCACGGTTTTCACAAAGCCCAGCTGGGCATTTTCCGTGGAGGGCGTACTGCCCAGCGTACAGTCCCCGGCGAAGGTCAGCAGGAAGCTTTCCTGTTCCTCGGTATCGGCGGTTTTCCCAGGCAGCTGGGCTGCCTGGGCAGCGGACGGGAGCAACAGACTCAGCGTCAGGCAAACCGTCAGCACCCCACGGGCCAGGCGCTTACCCATTTTCCTGTGCCCGGCGCTTCATCAGATTCCGCATCCGCAGGCCATGATCCAGCTCCCGCTTGCGAATCCGCAGGCTCTTGGGGGTGCACTCCAGCAGCTCATCGTCCGCCAGGAATTCCAGGCACTGCTCCAAAGAGAAGTTCTTGGGAGGTGTCAGCCGCAGGGCCTCGTCAGAACCCGCAGCCCGCATATTGGTCAGCTGCTTGCGCTTGCAGACGTTGACGGTCATGTCCTCATTCCGGCTGCAGATGCCCACCACCATACCGGCGTACACCGGGGTGCCCGGTCCAATGAACAGCGCGCCCCGCTCCTGAGCGGCGGCCAGGCCGTAAGTTACAGCTTCGCCGGTTTCAAAGGCAATCAGAGAGCCGGTGAGGCGGCGCTCAATATCACCCTTCATGGGGGCGTAGGTTTCCAGTACGGAGGACATGATGCCCTCGCCCCGGGTATCGGTCAGGAATTCATTCCGGTAGCCGAACAGGCCCCGGGAGGGAACCAGGAACTCCAGACGGTACCGGCTGCCCATGGGGGTCATGCCCAGCAGATCGCCCTTCCGGCGGCCCATCTTTTCAATGACGGCGCCCATGCAGGATTCCGGCACGTCCGCCACCATCCGCTCGATGGGCTCGCAGACCTTCCCGTCGATAACCTTGGTCAGCACACGGGGCGTAGACACGGAGAACTCATAACCTTCCCGGCGCATGGTCTCCATCAGGATAGACAGGTGCATCTCGCCGCGGCCCGCCACGTTGAAGGCGTCGGTGCCCTGCTCGGTGACATGGAGGGACACGTCCTTCAGCAGCTCCTTCTCCAACCGGTCCCGCAGGTTCCGGGAGGTGACGAACTTGCCCTCCTTACCGGCAAAGGGAGAATCGTTGACCGCAAAAGTCATTTCAATGGTGGGATCGGAAATTTTCACGAAGGGCAGGGGCTCCACGCACTCGGGGGCGCACAGGGTACGGCCGATGGTGATGTCCGCCATGCCGCTCAGGGCCACGATTTCGCCGGCGCTGGCCTCCTGAATGGGAGTCTTGGCCAGGCCGTCAAAGGCATACAGGGCCACAACTTTGCCCTTCTGCTTGATCTCGGGATCGTGATAGTCGCAGATGGTGACCTCCTGGTTGACCTTGATGGTGCCCCGCTCTACACGGCCCACCGCAATCCGGCCCACATATTCGTTATAATCGATGGAGGATACCAGCAGCTGCAGCGGTGCATCTGCATCTCCCTCCGGGGCGGGAATATAGTTGATGATGGTCTCAAACAGGGGGGTCAGGTCGGTGCCGGCCTCATCAGGACCGTAGGAAGCGGTACCCTGACGGCCGGAGCAGAAGATGGTAGGAGAGTTGAACTGCTCATCGGTGGCGTCCAGCTCCAGCAGCAGCTCCAGCACTTCGTCCATCACTTCATGAATCCGGGCATCGGGCTTGTCAATCTTGTTCACCGCCACGATGACCTTGTGGCCCAGCTCCAGGGCCTTCTGCAGCACAAACCGGGTCTGGGGCATGGGGCCTTCCGCAGCGTCCACCAGCAGGATGACGCCGTTGACCATTTTCAGGATTCGCTCCACCTCGCCGCCGAAATCCGCGTGGCCCGGGGTGTCCACGATGTTGATCTTGTAATCTTTATAGTGTACTGCCGTGTTCTTGGCCAGGATGGTAATGCCCCGCTCCCGTTCCAGGTCGCCGGAGTCCATAACCCGCTCCACGGTTGCCTGATTTTCCCGGTAGATGCCGCCCTGCTTCAGCATCTCGTCCACCAGCGTGGTCTTGCCGTGGTCGACGTGGGCAATGATGGCAATATTGCGAATTTTGTCCTGAGATACCATATTTTATTTACTCCTTCAGGTTATTGAACTTAGAAACTCTTAACTGAAGGATTATAGCACCTTACCAAAAAGAATGCAAGATATTTGGCCAAAATTACAAAGAATAATTCCGTTTCCTTGGAAAAACCGGGAGGTCACCTTCAGGAGACCTCCCGGTTTTTGCTGCGCAGAACTCATTCGTTCCGTGCGCTGGTTTTGAGCAGTTTGCGGAAATAAGTGAAAAATGCCGCTGTGGTGATCAGCGCCGCCACAATATCGCTGACCGGCTCCGCCAGGAACACTGCCGTCGCCTTATCCTGGAAGAAGACAGGCAGCAGGAAAATCAGGGGAATCAGCAGAATCAGTTTCCGCAGGCATGCCATGAACAGGCTGATTTTGGCTTGCCCCAGCGCCATGAAAGCCTGCTGACAGCTGATCTGGAATCCCACCGAGAAGCCGCAGGCCAGGAAAATCCGCAAAGCCCAGGCGGTATAGTCCACCAGTGCCTGGTCGCTGGTAAAGATTCCGGCAAAAACATTCGGAACAGCCATCAGCAGCAGCCAGAAGGCCACAGTGTAAGTCACGCAGGCTCCAAACTGGCAATAAAACGCTTCTTTCACCCGATCCAGCTTTCCGGCGCCATAGTTATAGCTGATCAGCGGTTGGCCGCCCTGGCAAATGCCCGTCAGCGGCATGGTAATCAACTGGTTGATGGAGGTCAGCACCGTCATGGCACCCACTGCCACATCCCCACCGTATCGGGCCAAAGAGGAGGTGAAGCTGATAGACAGCACACTCTCCGTGCCGATCATGACAAAGCTGGACACCCCCAGGGCCAGGCAGGGCAAAATCACCTTGGGTTTCAGTTTCAGATTCTTGGCTTTCAATTTGAGCACCGTCTGCTTGCCTGTCAGAAATTTCAGAATCCAAACCGCACTGACCATCTGGCTCAGCACCGTTGCCCAGGCTGCTCCGGCCACACCCATGTCAAATACAAAGATAAAAATGGGGTCCAGCACAATATTGATCACAGCGCCGATGACAGTGGTCAGCATACTGGTTTTGGCAAAGCCCTGGGTGGAAATGAAGGGATTCATACCCATGACAATCAGGACAAACACAGTACCCAGAATATAGATCCGTCCGTATTGCAGGGCATAGGGCAGCGTATTATCACTGCCGCCGAACAGACGAATCAGCCAGGGCGCACCGGCATAAAAAGCACCGGTGAGTATCACAGTCAAAATCATCAACACCATAAAGCAGTTGCCCACAATGGCTTCCGCCTCTTCCTTCTGTCCCCGGCCCATGGCAATGGCTGCCCGAGGTGCGCCGCCAGCCCCTGCCAGCATGGCAAAACCCGTGATCAGCATGAGAATTGGTGTAAACAATCCCACACCCGTCAGGGCAACACCCCCAATTTCCGGTATATGGCCGATATAAATCCGGTCCACCACGTTGTACAATAGGTTAATAACCTGTCCGATGACCGCAGGAACCGCCATCTGGACCATCAGTTTTTTCACGCTGCCAGAGCCCATGTCCCGCTTTGTTTTCTGTTCCATAAATCTACTCCTTTGATCTCTGAGCCGGCACAAGGCTCATTCTTCCGCTTCCGGTTTCAAACCGTTAAGCCCATTCATATTTTCCAGGACTTTTTTCGTGGTTTTTTTCCAAACCGCAAATTCCTCCGGTGAAATTCCCTGGTGCAGTCTGTCAAAAAATATTTTTTGGGCCTGTCTGCCTGCCTCTGCCGGTTCCATTCCGGCCGGTGTCACCTTCAGGTGGGCATTGCGCCGGTCCCCCGGATCATATTCCCGGCAAAGAAAACCCCGCCGCTCCAAATTCGTGACGGACAGGGAGACGTGGGATTTTGCAATTCCCCGGCGGGTGGCTACATCCGTGGCCCGGTCATAAAAGGGGTTATTGTATAGAAACAGCAGCACATCCAGTTCGCAGCGGTTTAAGTTCCACCGTTCACAAACCGGTTCCAAAAACCTGCTGTAGAGTTTTTTGGCCTGTGCCATAATTTCAAAAAAGTTGATCCGCTCTTCCCAGACCATTTTGCACACCTCCAATCAGTTCATTTTCGAACCATTTGAACTTTACACGATAATCCTCCCATTGTCAAGACAAATTTGTTCGTTTTTGAACTTTTATGCGCGGCAAAGCCGCCTGGAAAGCAGGCGGCTTCTGTTACAGATTGGATTTGATGGTGGAAATCAAAATATCTCCCGCCACCACCCGGTCTTCCGGTGCAAAGCCCTCGGCGAAGTTGTCCGAGTACAGCACCTGGGCATTGGGGGGGAATTCCTCATCCCCTTCCCATACCAGCAGCTGCATTTCATAGCCGGGCACCAGGGTGAAGCGGAATCCGGCGTCCCCGTGGGGTACCGGCTGGGCTCCCATTTTCTCCGCTGCGGCCCGGTAGGCTGCCACCCGGGTTCCAAAGGTAAAGGCGGCCCGGGTCAGCACCCGGCCGGTATAGGGCTGGATGTACATCTCTCCCCAGGGCATCTCCCGGAAGGTCTTCCACTGTCCGCCCCAGAGGGTATCCTTACATTCCAGCAGATACCGCAGCAGGAACGTCTGGGTTGCCAGAGGGGGAATGGGGCCGCCGTCCAGGGCCCGGATGGCGTACGCGGGGTGTGAAATGGCAAACTGTCGTCCGAGCAAAGTCACGGTCAGTTCCTTCCCGTCCCATTGAACACCCTTCAGCCGTCCGGTCACCTCTGCCGGGTCCGCCTGCCGGAACTGGTCTTCATAAAAGCTGAAGGGGACTTCTTCCTTGTGATTTTCCACTTGCATAGCCGTTCCTCTTTTTCGATAAATTTTGATCTATTGTATCATACCCCAGCCACGATTGCAACCGCGCTGTTAAAAATCCGGAATAAAGCCGGTTCCGGCTGCATTTGCCTCCTGTGTGAAGCCCTCCAGCCGGTTCAGGTACATCCAGCTCAGCACCGCCTCATATTCCGTTTGTGCAACCGTGCGGTCAAAGGGCGGCTCCATCCCAGGCATGGGGGTATACTGGCGCATCAGACTCACCAGCACCTCTCCGGGAGCAAAAGTCTCCCCGATCCAGTCCAGAACCTTCAGGGAATTTTCCACCTGTCCCGGCAGAACCAGATGACGGATCACCACACCCCGGCGCATTTTCTCCCCGTTCCAGCATACCGGGCCGGTCTGTCGCACCATTTCCACAATGGCATTCCGGGCCACTTCAGGATAGTCCTCCGCCCCGGACAGGGTTCGGGCCAGGGAGCCGTCGGCGTATTTCCAATCCGGAAGGTAAATATCCACCAGTCCTTCCAGGGACTTCAGGCTCTCCGCCCGCTCATATCCGCCGCAGTTGTATACCACCGGCACCGGCAGTCGGGGTGTCAGGGCCGGGAGAATGGTGGGCAGGAAATGAGTGGGAGTCACCAGGTCGATGTTCTCCGCTCCCTGCGCAATCAAGTCCTCCATGGCATGCCGCAGCCGGGCGCTGTCCATTGGGATTCCCACCGGGCCGCCGCTGATGGTCCGGTTCTGGCAGTAGCGGCAGCCCAGGGTGCAGCCCCCGAAGAAGATAGCGCCGCTTCCTCCCTCTCCGGCCAGAACCGGCTCCTCCCAGCGGTGGATCATAGTCTTGGCCACCAGGGCCACGTCCGGGCAGCCGCAGAATCCCCGCTGTCCGGCGGTTCGGTCCACGGCGCACTGTCGGGGGCACAGACGGCAAGCTTCATAATTCATGACAAACAGGTCCTTTCCGTTTTCTTAGACTATAGCAGAAACCGCCTTTGTGCGCAACCGATTCGGGCCAAATTTCCACCGGCTTTTTCCTGAGGAAAACGCACTGTAAAACCGCTGGTTCTCAATCCGAATTTTGGCCATATATACAAAGCTACTGTATATATATTCGCAAATATCTTGACATAGACGAATAACCGCTGTATAATCACCCCATATTATTCCACCAGAATCAGGAAGGAGGGCCGGATCTTTCCATGAGGGCAATCCCCGGAGGCCGGCATAACAGTATGATTTCAGTCTTTATCGACGGCAGTGCCGGTACCACCGGGCTGCGCATCAGCGAGCGGCTGAGTGAGCGGAAGGATTTGTCCTTGATTCATCTGGACGAAGCCCATCGAAAAGACCCCAAGGCCCGGGAGGAAGCCCTCAACGCTGCCCAGGTTGCCTTCCTGTGTCTGCCGGATGACGCCGCCCGGGAGGCCGTCAGCCTGGTTCACGGAGATACGGTCATCATCGACACCTCCACCGCCCACCGCACCGCACCGGGCTGGGTCTACGGATTTCCGGAACTGCCCGGTCAGCAGGAAAAAATCGTCCATGCCAAGCGGATTGCCAATCCGGGCTGCCACGCCAGCGGATTCATTGCCCTGGTGGCGCCCCTGGTTCAGGCTGGTCTGCTGAAGGCCGGCGCTGCCCTGACCTGTTTCTCCCTCACCGGTTACTCCGGCGGCGGCAAGAAAATGATCGCCGAATATGAAAATCCGCACCGTGATCTTGCCTACCAGTCCCCCCGGCAGTACGGTCTGACCCAGCAGCACAAGCACCTGAAAGAAATGATCCACATCTGCGGTCTGGATACCGCTCCGGTGTTCTGCCCCATTGTGTCGGATTTCTACAGCGGCATGGAAGTGACGGTACCGGTATTCCGGAAAGATCTGCTCGGCACCGCAGAAGACATCCGCCAGCTCTACGCCGAAGTTTATCATACCCCAGTGGTTCACTACGAATCCTTCCCAGAGGATCTTGCCATGCTCCCGGCCAATCAGATGGCCGGACGGGACGACATGGTCATCCGGGTGACGGGAAATGAGGACCGGATTTTGCTCACCGCCTGCTTTGACAATCTGGGCAAGGGCGCTTCCGGCGCTGCCATCCAGAATATGAACATCGTACTGGGTCTGGACCAGACCCTTGGGCTGAATGTATAACCAACAGAATCGGAGGAAAGAAGATATGAAAACCATTTCCGGCGGCGTCTGCGCCGCAAAAGGATTTACCGCCGCAGGCCTTCACTGCGGCATCCGGAAAAACCGGACCAAAAAGGACCTGGCCCTGATCTACAGTCAGGTGCCCGCCAATGCCGCGGCAGTATACACCACCAATCTGGTCAAGGGCGCCCCGCTGACCGTGACCAAGGCAAACATCTCCGACGGCAAGGCCCAGGCTGTGATCTGCAACAGCGGCAACGCCAATACCTGCAACGCCAACGGCCTGGAAATCGCCCAGGGGATGTGCGATCTGGCAGGAAAAGCCCTGGGAATCTCCCCGAAGGACGTGGTGGTGGCTTCCACTGGTGTCATCGGCCAGCCCCTGAGCCTGGACCCGGTAGCCGCCCACATCGATGCCCTGGCCGCTCAGCTGTCGGAGAGCGGCAGCGGTGATGCCTGTGAGGCCATTATGACCACCGACACCGTCCCCAAGGAAATCGCCCTGGAATTCACTCTGGGAGGCAAGACCTGCCACATCGGCGGCATTGCCAAGGGCAGCGGCATGATTCATCCCAACATGGCCACCATGCTGGTTTTCCTCACCACCGACGCCGCCATCTCCACATCCATGCTGCAGAAGGCGCTGAGCGGTGACATTCAGAACACCTTCAACATGGTCAGTGTGGATGGGGACACCTCCACCAACGACATGGTCACCATTCTGGCCAACGGTCTGGCAGAAAACCCGGAAATTACCGAAGAAAACGAGGATTTTGCCGCTTTTATGAAGGCCCTGAATACCGTGAACGTCTACCTGTGCCGGTGCCTGGCCGGAGACGGCGAAGGAGCCACCAAACTGCTGGAGTGCAAAGTCACCGGCGCTGCCGATGTTGCTGCCGCCAAGACCATCGCCAAAAGCGTCATCTGTTCCAGCCTGACCAAGGCCGCCATGTTCGGCGCCGACGCCAACTGGGGCCGGGTGCTGTGCGCCATCGGCTACAGCGGCGCCCCGGTAGATGTGAACAAGGTTGCCGTATCCTTCCGCTCTCCGGCGGGCACGGTGGCGGTATGCGAAAATGGAGCGGGAATCCCCTTCTCCGAGGAAATTGCCAAGCAGATTCTGCTGGAAAAGGAAATCGAAATTCTGGTCAGCCTGGGAGACGGCAACGCCGCCGCCACCGCCTGGGGTTGTGACCTGACCTACGACTATGTGAAAATCAACGGAGATTATCGGACATGATGAATGAGTGTACTTTTTCCAATGCCCAGCGGGCCCAGGTACTGACCCAGGCCCTGCCCTACATCCGGCAGTACAACGGCAAGGTTGTGGTCATCAAATACGGCGGCAACGCCATGATCAACGAGGAACGCAAACAGCAGGTCATGGAGGACATTGTCCTTCTGTGGCTGGTAGGCGTGAAGGTGGTCCTGGTCCACGGCGGCGGCCCTGAAATCAGCGATCTGATGGAAAAACTGGGCAAAAAGCCGGAATTTGTGGACGGCCTCCGGGTCACCGACCAGGAGACCGTGGACATCGCCCAGATGGTGCTGGCCGGCAAGGTCAACAAGACTTTGGTTGGAATGCTGGAGCGCCGGGGCGGCAACGCCATGGGCATCTCCGGCCTGGACGGCGCCCTGATCCGGGCGGAGCAGAAGGACCCCCGGCTGGGCTATGTGGGCAAAATCACTTCCGTGAACATTCAGCCGGTAGTTGACCTGCTGGAAAAGGGATACATTCCCGTGATTTCTACCCTGGGCTGCGATGAGGAAGGAAATGTGTATAACATCAACGGCGACACCGCCGCTGCCTTTATTGCCGGAGCATTGAATGCGGAACGTCTGATTATGATGACGGACATCGCCGGAATTCTCCGGGACAAGGACGATCCCAGCACCCTGATCCGCAAGCTTTCCATGTCTCAGGCCCGGGAGCTGTTCGGGCAGAAGGTAATCTCCGGCGGCATGATTCCCAAGGTGGACTGCTGCATCGAAGCCATCAACCGGGGCGTGGGCAGCGTGATTATTCTGGATGGGCGGGTGCCCCATTCCATTCTCATGGAGATTCTCACCGACGAAGGCGCCGGTACCATGGTAGTAGGAGGATGAAACAATGTCTGATCTGAAGCAGCTGGATGAAACCTATGTGGCGGGCACCTACGCCCGGTTCCCCGTTGCCCTGATGCGGGGAGAAGGTTCCTTGGTTTATGATGAAGATGGCAAGCGCTACATCGACATGGGCAGCGGCATCGGCGTCACCGCCTTCGGTATCGCCGACCAGCAATGGCAGCAGGCGGTGACGGAGCAGCTGGGTGTGCTGCAGCACACCTCCAATCTCTACTACACCCAGCCCTGTGTTCTGCTGGCCCAGCAGCTGTGCCAAAAAACCGGGATGAAAAAGGTCTTCTTCTCCAACTCCGGCGCAGAGGCCAACGAATGCGCCATCAAAACCGCCCGGAAGTATTCCTGCGACAAGAAGGGGCCGGAATACTACACCATTGTGACCCTGGAAAACAGCTTCCATGGTCGGACCATCACCACCCTTGCCGCCACCGGCCAGGCCCACTATCACGAACTGTTCCAGCCCCTGACCCCAGGCTTCGTCCATACCCCCGCCAACGACATTGCCGCCTTGGAGCAGACTCTCTCCCAGCACAAAGTGGCGGGGCTTCTTCTGGAGTGCATCCAGGGCGAAGGGGGCGTGGTACCTCTGAATGCAGAGTTCATTCAGGCTGCCGCCAGACTCTGCAAGGAGCAGGACGTGCTGCTGATGATCGATGAGGTTCAGACCGGCAACGGCCGCACCGGAAAGCTCTACGCCTATATGAACTACGGCGTGCAGCCGGATATCGTCTCCACCGCCAAGGGTCTGGGTGGCGGTCTGCCCCTGGGCGCTACCCTGCTGGGAGAAAAGGTGGAGCATACCCTGGGCCCCGGGGACCACGGTTCCACCTTCGGCGGAAATCCGGTATGCTGTGCCGGAGCATTGAGTATCCTGGGACGGCTCACCGATGATTTTCTTGCACAGGTGAAGGAGAAAGAAAATCTGATCTTCTCCACCCTCACCGGCGCCCCGGGAATTCTGGGCGTAACCGGCATGGGTCTGATGGTGGGCATTCAGACGGAAAAACCGGTGTCTCAGGTACTGGCCGCCTGCCGGGAACACGGAGTGCTGTGCCTCAGCGCCAAGACCAAACTCCGGCTGCTGCCCGCCCTGAACATTCCCACAGAACTGCTGCAGGAGGCTTTGAATGTGATCAAGGCCGCCTGCGCCCAGTGATGAGGTAGCACCATGAGTACCGCCGCCAGCGCCTATCTGGTGCTTTCCAACGGCATGGTGTTCCCCGGGCAAGCCATCGGCGCCCCCGGGGAGAGCACCGGTGAACTGGTATTCACCACCGGCATGGTGGGCTATCTGGAAACCCTCACCGACCCCAGCTATGCCGGGCAGATCATCCTGCAGACCTTCCCCCTGATCGGCAACTACGGGGTCATTGAAGAAGATTTTGAAGGGCAGTGTCTGGCCAAGGGCTATGTAGTCCGACAACTTTGCACCGACCCTTCCAATTTCCGCAGTCAGTATGCCCTGGACGCCTTTTTGAAGCGCCAGGGCATCTGCGGTATCGCCGGGGTGGATACCCGCTACATCACCCGAATCATCCGGGAGCAGGGCGTGATGAACGCCCGGATCTGTACCCAGCCCCCCGCCAACCTGACGCCCATTGTGAATTATCGGGTACAGGGGGTAGTGGCTCAGGCCAGCCGAACGAAACCCGTGGAATACCCCGCTCAAGGGGAGGAGCGTTTTTCCGTGGCTCTGCTGGACTACGGTGCCAAGGCCAACATTATCCGCTCCCTCTGCGCCCGGGGCTGCCGGGTCACCGTGCTGCCTCAGGACACCCCGGCGGAAGAAATTCTCGCCCGGAACCCGGACGGGCTGATGCTCTCCAACGGCCCCGGAGACCCGGAGGAAAACACCTTCTGCATTGAACAGCTCCGGCTTCTGGCCGGCAAACTGCCCATTTTCGGCATCTGCCTGGGGCATCAGCTCATGGCCCTGGCCATGGGCGGAAAAACCTATAAGCTCAAATACGGCCACCGGGGCGGCAACCAGCCGGTGAAGGACTGCGCCTCCGGTCGATGCTACATCACCAGCCAGAACCACGGCTATGCCGTGGACAGCAATTCCATGACGGGCATCGCCCGGCTGTCCTATGTCAACGCCAACGACGGCAGCTGCGAAGGACTGGACTACCCGGAGCAAAACTGCTTCACTGTTCAGTTCCATCCGGAGGCCTGCTCCGGCCCCCGGGATACCGGCTTCCTTTTTGATCGCTTTATTCAGATAATGGGAGGTGTCCTCCATGCCCAAGGATAAAAGCATTCACAAGGTCCTGCTCATCGGCTCCGGCCCCATTGTCATCGGCCAGGCGGCGGAATTTGACTACGCCGGTGCCCAGGCTTGCCGGGTTCTGCGGCAGGAGGGCATCAACACGGTGCTTCTGAACTCCAATCCCGCCACCATCATGACCGACAAACACCTGGCGGACGAAATTTACCTGGAACCCCTGACGGCGGAAACCGTCCGCCGGATCATCCGCAAGGAGCGGCCCGACGGCTTGCTGGCAGGCTTCGGCGGCCAGACCGGTCTGACCATCGCCATGCAGCTGAGCCGGGATGGCACTCTGGAAAAATACGGTGTCCGGCTTCTGGGCTCCTCCATCGAGGCAATTGAAAAGGCTGAGGACCGGGAACAGTTCCGGGAAACCCTGGCAGCCATGGGTCAGCCGGTGATTCCCTCTGCCACCGCCGAAACCCTGGAAGAAGCCTCCCGGATTGCAGAAGAAATCGGCTACCCCGTCATTATCCGCCCGGCCTATACCCTGGGCGGCAGCGGCGGCGGCATTGCTTCCACTCCGGAGGAACTGGCCGTCATCGCCCACAACGGTCTGACCCTGTCCCCCATTCACCAGATTCTGGTGGAGCGGTGCATTTCCGGTTGGAAGGAAATTGAGTTTGAAACCATCCGGGACGGAGCGGGGAACGTGATTGCCGTGTGCTCCATGGAGAATTTCGACCCGGTGGGCATTCACACCGGCGACTCCATTGTGGTGGCCCCAGCCCTGACCCTGGCGGACAAGGAATATCAGATGCTTCGCAGCGCGGCCCTGGACATCATCTCGGAAATCGGCATTGTGGGCGGCTGCAACTGCCAGTTCGCCCTGAACCCGGACAGCTTTGAATATGCCGTGATTGAGGTCAATCCCCGGGTGTCCCGGTCCTCGGCCCTGGCTTCCAAGGCCACTGGCTACCCCATCGCCAAGGTCAGTACCCGGATTGCCCTGGGCTACACCCTGGACGAGATTCCCAACGACATCACCGGCAAAACCTGCGCCTGCTTTGAGCCCGCCCTGGACTATGTAGTGGTGAAGGTTCCCAAGTGGCCCTTTGACAAATTCGCCGGTTCCAGCCGGAAGCTGGGCACCCAGATGAAAGCCACCGGCGAGGTCATGGCCATCGCCGCCACCTTTGAGATGGCGCTGATGAAGGCCGTCCGGGGAGCGGAAATTTCCCTGGACACCCTGAACGCCGCCCCCTTGAGCGATGCTCCCTTGATGGAGCGGCTGGCCCAGCAGGACGATCATCGGCTGTTTACCGTGTTTGAAGCCCTGAAGGCAGGGATTTCCATAGAAGAAATCCACGCCGTTACCAAAATTGACCGTTGGTTTCTGCACAAGCTTCAGAATCTAGCAGAGTATGAACAGCTTCTCACCCGGGAGCCCATGACAGAGGATCTTTACCGGCAAGGAAAGCTTCTGGGCTATCCCGACGAGGCTTTGGCCCGGCTCAGCGGCTGCCGGGAACTTCCCGGTCTTCCCATGACCTACAAAATGGTGGATACCTGCGCTGCGGAATTCGACGCCCAGACCCCCTACTTCTATTCCGGCTTTGATGCCGACTGCGAGGCCCGGGCCATGGCCCGGAGCGGAAAACCGGTGATTGTGGTGCTGGGCTCCGGCCCCATCCGCATCGGCCAGGGCATTGAATTCGACTACAGCTGTGTTCACTGCGTCTGGACCCTCCAGGAAATGGGCTATGATGTGGTCATCATCAACAACAACCCGGAGACCGTCTCCACCGACTACGATACCGCCCACCGGCTCTACTTTGAACCGTTGTGCCGGGAGGATGTGATGAACATTCTCAAGGTGGAGCAGCCAGTGGGCGTGGTGGTAGCCTTCGGCGGTCAGACCGCCATCAAGCTCACCCAGTACCTGGACAGCCAGGGAATAACCATTCTGGGTACCAGCGCCGACAGCATCGATCTGGCGGAGGACCGGGCCCGGTTTGACGACCTGCTGGAGCACTTCGGCATCCGTCGTCCCCGGGGCCGGGGGGTCAACACCCTGCCCCAGGCTCTGGAAGCCGCCGGGGAGCTGGGCTACCCGGTGCTGCTGCGGCCTTCCTACGTCATCGGCGGGCAGAACATGACCATCTCCCGGAGTCCGGAGGAGACAGAGCGGTATATGCAGGGGATTCTCGCCGGAGGCATTGACAATCCGGTGCTCATCGACAAGTATATGCCCGGCACCGAGCTGGAAGTGGATGTAATCTCTGACGGGGAGAACGTACTGATTCCCGGCATCATGGAGCATATCGAGCGGGCAGGCGTTCATAGCGGTGATTCCATCGCCGTTTATCCCCCCTACAATCTCAGCGACAAATTCCTCCACCGGATCTGCCAGTGTTCCCGGAAGCTGGCCCTGGCCATGGGCACCAAAGGGCTGGTGAACATCCAGTACCTGATCTACCAGGATGAGCTGTACGTCATCGAGGTCAATCCCCGGGCCTCCCGCACCGTGCCCTACATCAGCAAGGTCACCGGAGTTCCCATGGTGGATCTGGCTTCCCGGATCATGCTGGGCGCCAAGCTGCCGGAACTGGGCTATGGGGATGGACTGTACCGGACGCCCCCCTACTATGCGGTAAAGGTGCCGGTATTCTCCTTTGAAAAGCTCAACGACGCCAACTCCATTCTGGGTCCCCAGATGAAGTCCACCGGCGAAGTGCTGGGCATCGGCCGCACCCTGGGGGAGGCCATGTTCAAGGGGCTCACCGCCGCAGGCTTCACCGTACCGGACCTGTACGCCGGCAAACCCGCCGGGGTGCTGCTCAGCGTGGAGACCGGAGACTACCCGGAAGTGGTCCCCCTGGCCAAGCGGTTCTATGATCTGGGTCTGACCCTCTATGCCACAGAAGGCACCGCCCAGGCCATTGCCGCCCTGGGCGTTCCGGTTACCGCCGTGCCCAACGCCACGGAAAGCAACCGGATTCACACCCTGATGGAGTCCGGGCAGCTGTGTTACATTGTCTACACCGGAGCAGTGAAGGACGCCACCATGGGTGACTACATTGCCCTGCATCGGAAGGCCATGCAGCTGGGCATTCCCTGCCTGACCTCCCTGGACACCGCCGAGGCCCTGGCAGACGTGGCCTTCAGCCGCTACAACCAGAGCAACACCGAGTTGGTGGACATCAACGCCATGCGGCTGTGGCGGCGGAAAATCCCCTTCACCAAGATGCACGGCACCGGCAACGACTACATCTTCATCGAGAACTTTGACGGCAGTATCTCCTCCCCGGAGTCCCTGTGCGTCAGTCTGTGCCGCTCCCACTATGGCATCGGCGGCGACGGAATTGTGCTTATGGAGCATTCCTCTGTGGCAGATGTGAAAATGCGCAGCTTCAACAAAGATGGCAGTCTGGGCAAACTGGCGGGCAACAACATCCGCTGCGTGGGCAAATACCTGTATGATCTGGGGTATCTGCGCAGTGAACACATCAGCGTGGAGACCGACAGCGGAGTCAAACACCTGAAGCTGTTCCTCCGGGATGGTCAGGTAGGCTCCGTCTGTGTGGACATGGGCCGGGCCATTCTGGATGCCGCCGCCCTCCCCGCTGCCGTGGAAGTTTCCCAGCTGCGAGACTTCCCCCTGGAGGTGGACGGAAAAATCTATCCTGTCTGGGGGGTCAGCGTGGGCAATCCCCACTGTGTGGTATTCCGGGACGCCATTGACGATCTGGACCTTTCCGCCATCGGCCCCCGGTTTGAACATCATCCGCTCTTCCCCGAGGGGGTGAACACCGAGTTCGTCCGGGTGGTCAGTCCCACCGCCCTGCGAGTGCGGGTCTGGGAGCGAGGCAATGGGGAGACCATGGCCTGCGGCACCGGCGCCTGCGCTGCGGTGGCCGCCGCGGTGGAAAAAGGGCTGTGCCAAGCCGGAACGGACATTTCCGTCAGCCTGCCCGGCGGCGTGCTCACCGTAAACTATACCCCGGAGCGGGTATTGCTTACCGGCGGAGCGGAGATTGTCTACCAGGGCAGCTTCCTGTATTGAATAAACGCAAAATCCGGCGCTTTCCAAAAGGAAAGCGCCGGATTGTTGTATTTCATGCAGGAATCAGGCTGTAAATCCAGGTGGAAACCGGCATCCGGATGACCACCATCACTGCAAGACAAATCAGAATCGTCAGAGCCAGCCCCGGACCTCTGCTGGGCTTGCCGAACTGGCTTCTTTTCCAGAAGCCGTGCAGGAAAATCCAGGCCAACAGATAGCCAGCAAAAGTGCCCAGGGTGTTCATAATCAGGTCGTCCACGTCCGTGGCCCGGAAGGAGCACAGCTGAATGCCCTCAATCAGCAAGGAGGTGAGAAATCCCGCACCGGTGGTGGCGCCCCAGGATCGGAATTCCCGCCAGATCATGGGCACCAGGATGCCGAAGGGCGCAAAAAGAGCGGCATTCAGCGCCAGCTGGATCAGGTAGCGCCGGGTATACTCGTCCGAGAACGGAATCAGCTGGACGTTGGGCTCCCAGTGGAAATACCCCAGGCCGGGAATGCCCACCAAGTTAAATACCTCACACACATACACCGTGAACAAGCTCATCAGCACATACCGCCCCACACTCCGGCAGCGGCGCAGCGCCAGCACAATCCATACCAGAATCAGCGCAAATACTGCGCCGCTCATCAGATCTATCACATGATACAGCATTATCCTACCCTCCCTGACATTTTCTTTTCAGTGGCGAAAATCCGGTTAAATTCTGATTTCAGTTTACCAGATTCCCTCCGGAAAGTCAATTTTCTTTTCCGGTTCCCGCCTGCTTCTGCCGAGCCTTGTTCAAATGGCTGGAGAGCAGCTTGTCCAGGTACACCGACTTGAACTGCTTGCTGGCAAGCGCCTGATGGATGGGGGCATTTTCAGGATAGCGCCGAAAATCTGGGCCATAGCCCGATGGCTGGCAAACGCCTGGTTGTCAAAAAGCAGATTCTGCAAGGTGCCTTTTTCGATTGCCTGCATGACAAAGCGGTGGGTGCTGTTCACCGGAGTGATGATCTGCACAGCTCTGCGCTCCATCTGGATGGCCTTGGTGGGGCAGTTCCGGGCACAGACGCCGCAGCCCAGGCACAGCTCGCTGCTGAGTTTGGCCTTCTTCTTGTGGGTAACCGGGTCCTCCTGAAGGGAAATGGCATGAACCGGACAGACTTTGGCGCATTTTCCGCAGCCCACACAGGTGCCCTGGCCGATGGCGGGAATATAGTTGGTGGTCTCCACCGGCTGAACCGGAGCAAACCGCCGGGCAGCCTGCAGGGCCTCGCAGCAGCAGCCGCAGCAGTTGCAGATGAAAGACGGGTCTTCTCTTACGTTTTCTCCGATCTGCACCAGGTTGGCATCGTATGCCCGCTGCAGCACATCCTTGGCCTCCTCCTTGGAGATCAGCCGGGCGTGCTGGCCGTGCTGGGCCAGAGACCGGGCCACATTTCCAAAAGTCAGGCACACATCCCAGGGGGCGTCAATCTCACAGGGATGTCCCGCATGGTAGGCCTTGTGCCGGCAATAGCACAGGCCCAGGCCGATATACTTGGCCTCCTCAATGATGTGGGTAGCACGCTCATAGTCCAGAATGTGGTTCATCTGGGAATTGGTCAGCACCGGCTCCTGAACATAGACCCGGCCCAGCTTGGTTTCCGTCACATAGAACAGGTTCTTGACAAAATCCTCTTCCACGTTCATGTACTGGTAGTATAGCTCCGCCAGGTATTTCTGGTCAATGTCTCCCCGGGTACGCATCAACGTGAACTCAATAAAGCCCGCCATGGGTGGCGGCATGACGAACCGCCGCTCTCCGTTGTGCTCCGTATCCACCAGCAGGGCCCGCTCGCACAGACGGTCCAGCGTCTTTTCTGCCTGGGCTTCGGACATTCCCCAGATTTTGGCCGCCTTGCGAATGGTAAAGGGCCGCACCGGCAGCTGGGAAACCGCCTTGGCCTCATCCTCGGTATATAGAACTTCCAGAATCTTGTGGAAAGTCTCCGTGGCTGGAGCCCCCTGGGTAAACCAGTTAATCCGCTCTTCCAGGCTTTTATAGGCATTTTTCGATGTAATATGTCCCATTTTATACCCTCTTTCCTGATACTTTTCCGGATTGCTCAGTTCTTCCGGCAAACCCTGATAATCTTCTATTATACGATTCTTTTTCCGATAACGCTGCCATTTTTTGTCTGAAAGCAAAAAGCCCCCGCAGTGCCCGGTGGGGCACTGCGGGGATGGTCTTTTTGTTCAGTGCATGAATTACAGGCGGAAGCACTTTTGCACATCCTTGTAGGTACCCAGCACCAACAAGGTGTCTCCCTGGCGGAAATCCGTTTCCGGAGAAACAGAGAGAACCAGCTTGCCGCTGCGCTTTACCGCCATGATGTTGATGTGGTACTTCTTCCGGATGTCCATCTGACCCACGGTCTTGCCGATCCACTCTGTGGGCATATCCACCTCGTACATGGCGTGCTCATCGTCCAGGGCCACATAGTCCAGAATGTGGTCGGAGCTGTAACGGATGGCCGTCCATTTTGCCAGCTGTTTCTCCGGGTAGACCACATCGTCGGCTCCGTTGCGCAGCAGGAACTTGGCCTGGCCGTCCCGCTCCGCCCGGGCCACCACCAGCGGCGCCCCCATTTCCTTCAGGGAACAAGTGGTCTCCAGAGAACTCTGGAAATCGTTTCCGATGGCCACAATGCACACATCAAAATCCGGGATTCCCAGGGAAGCCAGGAATTCCTCGTTGGTGCTGTTTCCGATCTGGGCATTGGTCACATAGGGCAATACTTCGTTGACCCGCTCTTCGTTTTCATCCACGGCCATCACCTGGTGTCCCAGGGCGTGCAGTTCCTTGGCAACGTGCATTCCGAACCGGCCTAAGCCAATCAATAAAATGGATTTCATAGCTGTCTCCTTTATCCTACTGTAATCTTATCCAGGGGCAGACGCCCCACGGTCCGCTGTCCGGCAAGGGCAGCATAAATCAGGGTCAGACCGCCTACCCGGCCCAAATACATCAGCGCAATGAGAATTCCCTTGGACAGGACACCCAGCTGGGGCGTAATTCCCAGGGTCAGGCCCACCGTGCCCACTGCAGAAGCGGTTTCGTACATGCAGGTCAGCAGCGGCAGATCCTCCACCAGACTGATGATCATTCCGCAGCCCACACACAGTCCCACATACATAAACGACAGCGTCAGCGCTGTGGCCACCACATCATGTCCGATTCTCCGTCTGAAAAAGTGGGCGGAGTCCCGCCGCCGGAAGACCGCCACTGCGCAGGCGATGATCACGGCAAAGGTGGTGGTTTTCATACCGCCGGCCGTCGATCCAGGAGAGCCGCCGATGAGCATGAGAATAATCATTGTCATCTGTCCCGCCTGGGTCATGGCCGTCAGATCCACCGTGTTGAATCCGGCGGTTCTGGGAGTCACCGACTGGAACAGGGAGCTGAGAATCCGCTGCCCCAAAGGCATATCGGAAAACTCCAGGAAGAAAAAGCCAATGGCGGGCACCAGGATCAGAAGTCCGGTGGTCAGCAGGATCACCTTACTCTGCGTCCGGTACCGGTCCAGCCGAAAGCCGTTGGTCCGGACGTCGTCCCAGGTCAGAAAACCGATGCCGCCCACCACAATTAAGGCCATCACCGTCAGATTGATCACCGGATTGCCCACATAGCTGGTCAGAGAGGAATAGGGCTCCCGAATTCCCATCAGATCGATGCCTGCGTTGCAAAATGCCGATATGGAATGGAACAGCGACATCCACAATCCCTGCCCCAGGCCAAAATCCCGGCAGAAGACCGGCGCCATCAACGCAGCGCCCAGCAGCTCGATGCACAGCGTGGTAATGACGATGAACGCCGTCAGACGAACAATTCCGCTGATTTTCGGGGCGGCCACCGCATCCTGCATGGTGCTGCGCTGCATCAGTCCCAGCTTCCTGCCCGACAGCATGGCGATGGAGGCCGCTATGGTCACCACACCCAATCCGCCGATCTGAATGAGCAGCAAGATCACGCTCTGTCCGAACACCGTCCAGTAGGTTCCCGTGTCCTGTACCACCAGCCCTGTTACACACACGGCGGTGGTGGAAGTGAACAGCGCATCCACAAAGGGGGTCACTACCCCGGATACACTGGATATGGGCAGCATCAAAAGCAACGCCCCCGTCAGGATGACTCCTGCAAAGCCAAGTGTGGCAACCTGGAAAGAATTCAGCTGCAGCTGTCTCTTTCCCAGCTTCAGTGCCATATCTGCCAACTCCTTTCTCGTTTCACATAACCATACCACATTTCCCCATAAAAAGGGGTAAAGGAAATTCCATGCTGATCATGGCTGTCCGGTCTTTCCGTCACCGGGAGAGATACTGCCCGGACAATTCCGCCAGGGTGGTCTCGCCCCAGCTGTAATTGGACAGATAGCTCCCCTTGAACAGGTCCGTTTTCCCTGCGAAATAGTCATACAGATCACACTGGACCTTGTCCGGCACAATTCTGCGTTTCCCATCCACAGATTCCAGAATTTCCGATATTCCATACTCTTCCAGAATATTTTTCAGACGAAGCGCCACCTTTCGGTAGCGGGCCAGGGTCACCGGGCTGGAAGGTTCATCTTCCCATAAAAATGCGATGGCTTCTTCCGAGGTCACATAGCCCCCCCGGCGGTCCACCAGCAGAGCCAGCAGCTCCTTGGATTTTTTGTTGCGGAAGGCAATGGGCTTGTCCCCCACAAAAACGTCGAAATATCCGAAGGTACGGATAACCACCGCCCCCCGGCAGGTGGGAGCGGGGGAAGGCTTGGGTTCCATGTTATACAGCATCACATAGCGGACAGAACCGGAACCCGGGTTATTCTGGGAACAGATGGCCCGGATGCGCCGCTCCGTCTCCGTCTTCAGGTCATAGTAGGTAAATTCTCTCTCTCCGTTTTGCAGCAGTGCCAGAAAATCTTCATAGGCAGTATCGCTGCGGGAGACAAAGGTGCGGATTGGGGTGCTGCGCTGCATCATGGGCAGCCACTCCTCCCGGGTAAAGCCGAAAAACTCACACACATTGTCGCTGGCATACAGGGGCGTCACACAGCCGTCCCGGATTTCAAACGCCGCCAGGCCGTCGGTAAACCGGAGCATCAGTTCCTGCATATTCTCCTTCAGGGAAGTATTCTCGCTGCGCAGGGATTCCGTCTCCTGGGGTACCGCCCGGCAGCAGAACCAGCACACCGCGTCCTCCATTTTCAGGAAGATTCCCTGATAGGGCTGGGGCTCTGCGGTATCCGTGGATGCCCGATAACTCACCCGCAGGGGCTGGGCGTCGTTGTTTTTCCAGCCATCCGCATAAATCTGCTGGAACAAGGTCTGCACCTGCTCCCGGTCCTCTTCCCAGACATTCCCCCGGATCCACTTCTCCACCGCCTCCTTCATGTCCATGGCGATGTTCTCCACCCAGCGGAACATGGGATATTTCTCCCCATACAGACATTTGGCGGTGTTGGCGGAAAAGTCCAGTTCAAAAATCAGGTCATATACTTCAGTCAGGGCTTTCAGATAACGCTGGATCTGGGCGGAACGCTTCTGTTGGTACCGGTCCGTCACGTCCATGCACACGCTCTGAAATTCCTCCTGCCCCTGGGGATTGACACATTTGGTCACCCAGCCGAACAGGTGGGCCTTTGTTCCGTCGCAGCGCAGCACGGTAATCTCCCCGGCGATGGGGGTACCTCTCCGGTATACCCGGTTCAGGTAGCGCTGCATTCGCTCCCTCTGGTCCATGGGAATCATCAAGTATACGCTCTGCTTGTACAATTCTATATACTCACTCTGGCCGCTGCCGCTTTCAGGCAGGCCCAGAATACTGCACATCCGATCATTGATATAGGTAATCCGCGGTGTGGCTTCACAGGTGTATTTCATAAAGCCGCAGGGGATGGTGTCGTTCAGGTATTGCAGGTCCCGGTTTTCCTGCTTCAGGGCGGTAATATCCGTCAGAACGGAATCCGCCTCCATCTGGCCGTCCTCCCCCTGCCGGGAAGTCAGGGTATCGCTGACATAGCGGACGCTTCCGTCCCGTCCCACCAGCCGATACTGAATGGTACGGCTGTGAGGACTACGGCTCAGACTGTCCAGAGCGGCGGCATAGGCATCCCGGTCCCCGGGATAGACCCATTGCCCGTACCGGTCTTCCTTATCCGATACCAGGTCCTCCGGCGTGCAGCCCAGCATCCGGCACAGATTGGCTCCGGCATACCGGATGACCGGCCGGGGAGTCAGGCGGTAGCAATGATAGCCCGGAACACTCTGGCTGAGAATTTCCCCGGCTTTGCCGGTCAGTGCGTCCATGCGTTTTCCTCCCTCCGGATTCTCCTCGGAACCATTTGATTCTGTCATACTATATCACAAAAGGGAAGAATCGTCAAACACGGAACCCCCCGAAAGCATCACTTTCGGGGGGGTAAAATTATTGCCCGCTGGCCTTTTTCAGTTCGGTTTTCCGGATCTTGCCGCTGATGGTCTTGGGCATCTCCCGGACGAATTCCACCAGGCGAATCCACTTGTACTCCGCCAGTCGGCTGTTGCAGAAGTCCTTGATTTCCTTTTCCAGCTCTGCGGAAGGTTTCTTCCCGCCGGTGAGCACCACAAAGGCCTTGATGGCCTGACCCCGCAGGGTATCCGGCACGCCAATGACGCTGCACTCCACCACCGCCGGGTGCTCCATCAGGACGTTTTCCACCTCATAGGGACCTACCCGATAGCCGCCGGTTTTGATGATGTCGTCAAACCGGCCATGGAACCAGTAGTTTCCGTTTTCATCCATGAAAGCTGCGTCTCCGGTGTGGTACACCCCACCCCGCCACACATGGCGGTACTGCTTCTCGTTGTCCAGATAACCGCTGAACACGCCGATCTGCCTGCCGTTTTCCGGGGGAATAATCACCACTTCCCCGATCTCGCCCGGGGCCACGGGATTGCCGTTCTTGTCCTGCAGGCGGATGTTGTACAGGGGAGAAATCCGGCCCATGGAACCTTCAATGGGCGTCTGTCCCTTGAAATTTGCCATAAGCAAAGTCGTCTCCGTCTGGCCGTAGCCTTCACACAGGGAAAGGCCGGTACGCTCCTGGAATTTCCGGAACACCTCCGGTGCCAGCATTTCGCCGGCGGTGGAAGCATGGCGCAGGCTGGGCATGTCGGGAATGCCCTTGCGCACCAGATACCGGTACACCGTGGGAGGCGCGCAGAAAGAGGTAACGCCGTAGCGGTTAATCACCGCACACAGCTGCTTGGGCTCAAAATTGTCGAAGTCAAAGACCATCACGGCGCTTCCCACCAGCCACTGGCCGTAGAGCTTGCCCCAGGAGGCCTTGGCCCAGCCGGTTTCCGCCACGGTGAAGTGCAGGCCGTCTTCTTCCGCCTGCTGCCAGTACTTGGCGGTGACAATGTGGGCCAGAGGGTAGGAAAAATCGTGGATGACACCCTTGGGATAGCCGGTGGTGCCGGAGGTGAAATAGAGCAGCATGGGGTCGGTGACCCTGGTAGGAATCCGCTGCCAGTCTTCCCCGGCGGCTTCCATTTCTGCCGTCAGGTTCCGGAAACCTTCCACGTCCTTCTGGACACACCAGAGGATGCAGGGATTTCCCACTTTTTCCACAGCGGCGTGAAGTTTCTGGGGCACCTCGTTCTGCCAGGTGCAGACAATGGCGTTGGCTTTGGAGGTTTCCAGCCGGTAGACATAATCCTCCACCGTCAGCATATGGGTGGCGGGGATGGCAGTGACGCCCAGCTTGTGCAGGGCGATGACGGCAAACCAGTACTCGTAGTGGCGCTTGAGCACCAGCATCACCCGGTCTCCCCGTTTCAGACCTGCCTGGGAGAACACGTTTGCCATCCGGTTGCTGTAACGGCGGATCTGGTCGAAAGAGAAAATATGCTCTTCGTTTTCCGTGTTGCACCAGACCATGGCGGTTTTGTCCGGGGTCTGCTCCGCCATCACATCCACCACATCGTAGGCAAAATTGAAGTCTTCCGGATAGTCCAGGGTGATCTTCTCCAGGCCGCCCTGGTCGTTCAGGACTTCCCGGCAATATTTCTGATAGATACTCATACGCGCTCCTTATCCTTGCAGGGTGCCGGTACCGATCCGGCGGAACCGGTCATAACGCTTTGCCACCAGGTCCGGGTCTGCGTTCAGCTCTTTCAGCTGATTCCACAACCGGCTGCGAAGAGATTGATAAAATTCAGCTTTTCCCAGGTCTTCCTCAGAGAGGATCTCCTCAATGACCCCCAGCTGTTTGGCATCCTGGGCAGTGAGCTTCAGGCTGGCTGCCGCGGCATCCGCCTTGGCCGCATCCTTCCACAAGATACTGGCGCAGCCCTCGGGAGAAATCACGGAGTAAACCGCGTTTTCCAGCATCCATACCCGGTCTGCAGCCGCCAAAGCCAGCGCCCCGCCGCTGCCCCCCTCGCCGATGAGGATGGACACGATGGGCACGCACAGGGTGCTCATTTCCAGCAAATTCTCCGCAATGGCCTGCCCCTGTCCCCGTTCCTCGGCGCCGATGCCGCAGAAGGCCCCGGAGGTATCCACAAAGCAGATCACCGGCCGGCCGAATTTCTCCGCCTGCTTCATCAGGCGAAGGGCCTTCCGGTAGCCCTCCGGATTGGGGGCGCCGAAATTCCGGGCAGCCCGCTGCTTGGCGGAGTGGCCTTTTTCAATGGCAATCACCGTCACCGGCATGCCATTGAGCCAGGCCAGGCCTCCCACAACGGCAGGGTCATCGGCAAAGCGCCGGTCGCCGTGCATCTCCAGAAATCCCGGAAACAGATTGGTAATGTAGTCCAGACCCGTGGGTCTGGCGCTGTCCCGGGCCAGCTTGACCCGGCTGTAAGGAATCTGACTCACTGTCTTACCCTCCATTGTGCAGCCGCAGCAGCTCCGAGAGCAGCTGTCTTTGTCCTGCCCGGGGGACAATGCGGTCTACGAATCCATGTTCCAGGACAAACTCCGCCGTCTGGAATCCCTTGGGCAGGGACTTGCGGGTGGTCTGTTCGATGACCCGGGCACCGGCAAAGCCAACCGTGGCGCCGGGTTCAGCCAGGATGATGTCCGCCTCCATGGCGAAGCTGGCGGTGACGCCCCCAGTGGTGGGGTCGGTAAGCACCGCCACATACAGCAGCCCCGCATCACTGTGCCGTTTCACTGCGGCGCTGGTTTTTGCCATCTGCATCAGCGAAAGCAGCCCCTCCTGCATCCGGGCGCCGCCGGATACGGTAAAGCCGATCACCGGCAGCCGGTGATCCGTGGCGTATTCAAACAGCCGCGTGATCTTTTCTCCCACGGCGCTTCCCATGGACCCCATCATGAAATAAGGCTCCATGGCGAACAGGCAGCAGTTCTGCCCTTCCAGAGCGGCTGTGCCGCAGATCACCGCTTCTTCTTCGCCGCTGGCCGTCCGGGCTGTCTCGATTTTTTCGGAATAGCCGGGAAAATCCAGAGGATTCCCTGCCTTTACCCCCCGGAAAAGCTCCATGAAACTGCCCCTGTCACAAATCAGGGACAATCTCTGCCGGGCTTTCATCCGGAAATGGTGGCCGCAGGCACATACCAGATTCTGCGCCCACAAACGGCTCAGCGGGATGGACTTGTGGCAGTTGGGGCAGGTCTTTTCCGGCTCCCCCGCGTCTTCATGGACGGGGGCGGCGGTACGGCCGCCCTCTTCCAGCTGGTTTTTCGGTTTCAGAAAATTGATAAAGGCCATAGTCTCACCTGTTGCCCATAAATGTCAGATCATACGCACCGGAAACAAACCGGTCGTCGGTTATAAAATTCAACTGTTCTTCAATGTTGGTGGGAATGCCCCGGATCACCAGCTCGCACAATGCCGCCCGGAGCTTCCGCAAGGTCTCCTCCCGGGTCTTGGCATAAACAATCAGCTTGCCCAGCAGGGAATCGTAATAAGGGGACACCTGGGTGTCTTCCAGCAGGCAGGTGTCAAAGCGCACCGAGGGACCGCCGGGGACATGGAGCATCTCCAGCGTGCCGCAGCTGGTGGCGTTGATCCGGCACTCGATGGCGGATCCGGTCATGGGAATGCTCTCCTGGGTAAAGTTCAAAGGAATTCCGGCGGCGATCCGGATCTGCCATTTCACCAGATCGATGCCCGTAAGCATCTCGGTGACGCAGTGCTCCACCTGCAGCCGGACATTCATCTCCATGAACCAGAAGTTGCCCTGCCGGTCCAGAAGAAATTCCAGGGTTCCCGCTCCCACATATCCGATTTTCTTCACCGCGTCCACTGCCAGGGCAATCATGTTCCGCCGCTGTTCCGGGGACACTGCCGGAGAGGGTGTTTCCTCAATCAGCTTCTGGTTTCTGCGCTGCAAGGAGCAGTCCCGCTCCCCCAGGCAGACCACATTTCCCTGCTCATCCGCCAGCATCTGCAGTTCCACATGGCGGGCCGGGGATACATATTTTTCCAGGTAAACCGACCCGTCGCCAAAGGCGCTGAGGGCCTCGGAGGTGGCCTGATACCAGGCCTGCTCCAGCTCTTCCTCCGTGCGGATCAGCCGGATGCCCCGGCCGCCGCCGCCGGCGCAGGCCTTGAGCATCACAGGATAACCGATTCTCTGCGCCGCCGTCTTGGCCTCCTCCACACCGGTCAAGGCCTTGGTGCCGGGGATGGGGGTCAGGCCGGTGGTCTGGATCAGTTCCTTCAGCACCGCTTTGTCGCTGAGCTTTTCCATATGCTCCGGGTCCGGGCCGATGAATGCCAGGCCGTTTTTCTGGCAAAGCCGGGCAAAATGGGCGTTTTCCGACAGGAATCCGTAGCCCGGGTGGATGGCCTGTGCCCCCGCCAGCACCGCGGCGCTGATGATCTGCTGCTCGTTGAGATAGCTCTCCGATGCCTCCGGCCCGCCGATGCAGTAGCTCTGATCCGCCAGGGCCACGTGCAGGGCGTTCCGGTCCGCTTCGGAATAGACCGCCACCGTGGCCACGCCCATCTCCTTGCAGGCCCGGATAATCCGCACTGCAATTTCTCCCCGGTTGGCAATCAGAATTTTAGAGAACATAGGTTACACTCCTGTAATGGCAAAGGAAAATTCCCCAGACACGCACAGCCGGTCTCCCACACTGACGGTGCCTTCGGCAAAATAGAACGGGTGCTTGGCCCGCTTGATGTGGCAGCGGGTTTCCACCGTGTCCCCGGGACGAACCGGGGAGCGGAACTTCACGTTGTTCAGCCCGGTATACACCGGCAGCTTTCCCTCCGTCATAGCGTCCTTCATCAGCACGCAGGCGGACTGGGCCAGCATTTCACACAGAATCACTCCGGGGACAATGGGATTTCCCGGGAAATGGCCCTGAAGGAAAAACTCATCTCCCCGGACGTGGTAGTGGCCCACCGCCCAGCCGTCCTTATTCTCCACATCCTCCACCAGAAGCATGGGATCCCGGTGGGGCAGAATTTCCATAATTTCTTCCCGATTCATGGCCTTACCTCTGAATCCGGAACAGTTCGGTGCCGTACTCCACCATCTGACCGTTGGCCACGCAGATTTCGGTGACCACACCGTCCTCCTCGGCGCTGATCTCATTCATCAGCTTCATGGCCTCCACGATGCACAGGGTCTGACCCTTTTTCACCTTGTCTCCCACAGACACATAGGGGTCGGCGTTTTCCGCCGGAGCGGCATAGAACAGGCCCACCAGCGGGGACTTGACGCTGACGCAATTTCCGGCGGTCTTGGGCGCACCGGTCTCGGGAGCAGGCGCAGCGGGAACCGCCACGGGAACTGCCTGACGCACCTCGGGAGCCGCAGTCCGCTCCAGCCGGACCACCTGGTTGTCCTCGGTGATCTCCAGGCCGGTGAGCCCCAGTTCCTTCATCAGTTCGGCATATTTGCGAATATCCGTTTCCTTCATAACTTATACCCTCCGGAAGGCCAGGGAGGCATTGTGGCCGCCAAAGCCCAGAGAATTGGAAATACACAGGTCAATGTCCGCCTGCACGGCAGTATTGGGCACATAGTTCAGATCGCACGCCGGGTCCGGCTCCATCAGGTTGATGGTGGGGGGCACCACGCCGGTCTCCAGGGTCTTCAGGCAGACGATGGCCTCGATGGCCCCGGCTGCGCCCAGCATATGGCCGGTCATGGACTTGGTAGAGCTGATCAGGGCCTTGCGCGCCTGCTCTTCGCCCAAAGCCTTCTTGATGGCCTTGGTCTCACCCACATCGTTCAGAGGGGTGCCGGTGCCGTGGGCGTTGATGTAGACCGACTCCGTGCCGTTGTAGCCCGCTTCGGTCAATGCCTGCTCCATGGCCCGGGCGCCGCCCAAGGCTTCCGGATGGGGGGCGGTAATGTGGTAGGCATCGCAGGTGGAGCCATAGCCGCACAGTTCACCGTAGATCTTCGCCCCCCGGGCCTTGGCGTGCTCGTACTCCTCCAGTACCAGGGCCGCAGCCCCTTCGCCGATAACGAAGCCGCCCCGACGGGCATCAAAAGGCAGGGAAGCGGCGTTGGGGTCCTCCGCCACGGACAGTGCCTTCATGTTGATAAAGCCCGCAATGCCCACAGGAACAATGGATGCTTCCGCACCGCCGGTAATCACCGCGTCGGCGTAGCCGTGTCGGATCACCCGCAGGGCCTCGCCAATGGCATTGGAGCCGGAGGCACAGGCGGTCACCGCAGGCAGGGCCGCACCCTGGCAGTTGTAGCGGATGGCAATCATGCCCGCCGCCATATTGGCGATCATCATGGGTACGCACAGGGGGGACACCCGGTGAGGTCCCCGGCTCTCCAGCTTGCTGATCTCCGTGGACACGGTGTTCAGTCCACCGATGCCGGAGCCAAAATACACCGCCACCCGCTCCGGGGGCAGAGTGCCGATAACGCCGCTCTCCTCCACCGCCTGAACGGCAGCGCCCATGGCATACTGAGCGAACTTATCACTGCGCAGGGTCTCGCTGCGGTCCATGTACTGCATGGGGTCAAAGCCCTGAACCTGGGCCCCCAGCTTGGCTTTATAGTTGGTTGTATCAAAATAAGTGATGGGACCGATGCCGTTGTAGCCGGAAATCAGGTTGTTCCAGGCGGTTTCCATGCTGCTGCCCACCGGGCTGACCACGCCCAGACCGGTTACCACCACACGTCTGTTTTCTGCCATTTCACTTCTCTCCTTACATAGCGATGCCGCCGTCTACCCGGAGGACTTCGCCGGTCACATACTTCGCCGTGGCCAGATAGGCCGCAGCTTGGGCCACATCCTCTGCTTCGCCCATGGTTCCCAGGGGGATCATGGCAAGCAGGGGATTATTTTCCTGGGTGCCTGTCATGTCCGTGCGGATAAAGCCCGGCGCAATGGCGTTGCACCGGATGCCCTTGGGGGCCAGTTCCTTGGCCACGGACTTGGTCAGGCCGATAAGCCCCGCCTTGGAGGCGGCATAGTTGCACTGTCCCGCATTGCCCATCAGACCGGAGACGGAGCTGATGTTGATGATGCAGCCCTCCCGATTACGCAGGAACAGTCCGGCACAGTGCCGGATCATATTAAATGCGCCTTTCAGATTGGTATCCAGAACGGCGTCAAAAGCGTCTTCTTTCATCATGGGAATCAGCCCGTCCCGGGTGATGCCCGCATTGTTTACCAGAATGTGGACCGTGCCGAAGTCCGCCTTGACGGCGGCAACGGTGTCCTTGGTTTCGCCGAAATCCGCCACATTACAGCGGTATGCTCTGGACTCCACGCCGAATTCCCGGCACTGACTGCAGACTTCTTCCGCCGCCTGCTGGTTCCCGGCGTAGATCACCGCCACATTGGCACCCATGGCCGCCAGCTGCCGGGCAATGGCTGCGCCGATGCCCCGGGAACCGCCGGTGACCAGGGCTACTTTTCCCTTCAGCATCCCGTTACCTCCTTCAGCAAGGTCTCCATCTCCGCCACGCAATAGGTTTTGGCCTGGGGGAGAATTTTCTTGACCATATTGGTCAGGGTCTTGCCCGGACCGATTTCGATAAAGGTATCCATGCCCGCATCCGCCATATTGCAGATAATTCTCTCCCAGAGCACCGGGCTGGCAATCTGCTTTGCCAGCAAGGTCCGAGGGTCTTCCTCATAGGGCAGGGCTGTCACATTGGAATAAAGAGGCATTCTGCCCTTGCTCATCGCGGCCTTTGCCAGCTCGTCGGCGAAGGCTTGCGCCGCCTGTGCCATAAAGGGAGAGTGGAACGCACCGCCCACCTTCAGGGGAATGGCCCGGCCGCCGGCCGCTTTTACATCCGCTGCAAAGGAGGTCATCTGCTCCGCCAGGCCGGACACGGTAATCTGGCCGGGGCAGTTGAAATTCACAGGATAGACCTGGCTGTAGCGGCTGCAAAGCTCCTGCACCGTCTCGGGCGTCAGCTTCACCACCGCCGTCATGGATGTGTCAAACTGCTCCGCCGCTGCCTGCATCAGCGCGCCCCGCTTGCATACCAGTCGGAAGCCGGTCTCCCGGTCCACAATGCCGGTAAAGGCAGCCGCCGTCACTTCTCCCAGAGAAAAACCCGCTGCGGCCTGGGGGACAATTCCCTTCTCCTCCAGCACCGCCGCCGCTGCCAATTCCATGGCGAACAGGCAGGGCTGGGTGTTCCGGGTTTCCTTCAGTTCCTCCGCCGTCCCCCGGAAGCACTGTTCCAAAGTCCCGGGGCGAAGGTTTTCGCACAGGTCAAATGCCTCCCGGGCAGCGGGGTAGGTTTCATACAGGTTCTGCCCCATGCCGGGGAACTGGTCCCCCTGACCGGAGAACAGGAAGCTTACTCCACCCATGTCTGCGCCCTCCGCAAAATGGGTTCCGCCTCCTCCATGACCTCCCGAACGATGTCGGCGGCAGGCTGTTCCTTCTTCACCATGGCCGCAATCTGACCGGACAGGAAGCAGCCATGTTCATTGTCGCCCTCCTGCACCGCCCGGCGCAGGGCTCCGGTGCCCAGGGCTTCCAGATCGGCGTCGTTCATGCCGCCGTATTCCGCCTTGGAATAGTTCCGGGCAAACTGGGTCCGCAGGCTCCGGACCGGATGGCCCAGCCGCTTGCCGGTGACCATGGTGCAAAGGTCGGTGGCCTTGAGGATCTTCTCCTTGTAAACAGGATGAATGGTGCATTCGTAGGCGCTGAGGAACCGGGTGCCCATCTGAACGCCGCAGGCTCCCAGCATGAAAGCCGCCGCCACGCCCCGGCCATCGGCAATGCCGCCAGCGGCAACCACCGGCAGATTGGTGGCATCGCAGACCTGAGGCACCAGCACCATGGTTGTCAGTTCGCCCACATGGCCGCCGCTTTCGCCGCCCTCGGCAATCAGGGCAGAGGCCCCCAGCCGGGTCATCAGCTTGGCCATGGCCACAGAAGCCACCACCGGAATGACCTTGACGCCTGCTTCCTTCCAGGCGCTCATATACTTGGAGGGGTTGCCGGCGCCGGTGGTCACCACCTCCACCTTTTCTTCCACAGCCACCTGGGCTACCTCATCGGCAAAGGGGCTCATCAGCATGATGTTCACGCCGATGGGCTTGTCGGTCAGTTCTCTGGCAATCCGGATCTGCTGGCGGACATAGTCCGCCGGGGCGTTGCCTGCGGCAATAATACCAAGGCCGCCGCCATTTGATACGGCAGCGGCCAGTTTGCCGTCAGCGATCCAAGCCATTCCACCCTGAAACACCGGGTAACGGATACCCAGCAGCTGGCAAATTGCTGACTTGATCATGTTGCTTACCCCTGCTTGCTCTGGATGAACTTATCCAGGTCGCCTACGGTGGCAACGGGCTGATCCAGTTCAATCTCGATGTTCAGCTCGTCTTCCAGGTTCATCAGCAGCTCCACAGTGTCCAGGGAGTCAATGCCCAGTTCGGTGAAGGTGCTCTCGGGCTTCACAGCGGAAACGTCACAGCCGGTACGATCGGCAATTACCTTTGCAATGGCTTCAAAATACATAATCATATGCCTCCAAATCAATTTCAGCAGCTTGGCCGCTTGTTGACCCCATTATATCCCGCCCCTGTTCCCCCACCCGTCCCCGGGAGTTCCCCCAGCGTTCCAAATTTATGAATTCTATGTGAACAATTCGTTTCCCCCGATTCTGGTCTTCAAAATCTATCGGTGCCGATTGACTTTTCTTTCTGCCGGGTCTATAATATTTCCAGAAAAAACCATCTTACTTTGGAGGGCAGTCCATATGACGCAGGAAGAACAGGTGCGGGATCTGGTTTACACCCTGTGGCGGTGCTTCCGGTTCCTGCACAAACACTCAGAAGGGGGAAAAGTCAGCCAGCTGCGGGTATTGCGGGTGCTGCGCCGTCATGAGGAAATGACCCAGCGGCAGCTGCTGGACCACATGGCCATCCAGCAGAGCACCCTCAGCGAGCTGCTGAAAAAAATGGAAGATCAGGACCTGATTCAGCGCACCTGCTGTCCTCAGGACCGGCGGCAGGTGATATTGCGTCTCACCGAAGCGGGCCGGGAGCAGCTGGAGCAGATGGAAGCCCGGGATCTGACCCGGAACGTAGGATATCTGCAGGTGCTGTCCTGGAAGGAACGGCAGACTTTGCTGGAACTTCTCACCAAGCTGGACGCCAGCTGGTCGGAGCAGGAGGTCCGGAAGAACACACCCCAAAAGGAGGCGCTGGAATGAAATTGATTCTGCGGTACATCCGGGTTTACTGGACCTGGATTCTGTTTGTCATGGCGTTAAAGCTCATGTCCGCCTTTTCCGAGCTGATGCTTCCGTACATTCTGGAGCATCTGATTGACAACGTGGTGCCTCAGGGGAGCATCGGCGCCATCTGCCTGTGGGGTGCGGCCATGATTTTATGCGCCGTGGTTACCTGGCAGCTGAACCTTCATGCCAATCAGATGTCTGTGGACAACGCCCACAAGGTGTCCTACGATCTGCGCCGGGATCTGTTCCACAAAACCATCCACCTCAGCGGCAACCAGTTCGACACCTTCGGTCTGCCCAGCCTGACCAGCCGGATGACCAGCGACAGCTACAACGTGCAGAACTTCGTGCGCACGCTGCAGACCCTGTGTGTCCGGGCCCCCATCATCCTGGCCGGCGGCATCGTGGTAACCATGACCATGGACCCGGTGCTCAGCGGCATTCTGTGCTGCCTGGTGCCCATTCTGCTGGGCGTGGTCATCACCATCTCCAAAAAGGGAATCCCCCTGTACAATGAGGTGCAGCGGCGGCTGGACGATGTGGTCCGGGCCATGCGGGAAAACATCACCGGCATCCGGGTGGTGAAGGCCCTGTCGAAAACCGAATACGAAAAGCGTCGGTTCCTGGGCTACAACCAGGCCATGACCAAAAGCGATGTGAAAACCAGCACACTCATGGCCTTCCCCGGCCCTTTCATGCAGCTGTGCCTGAACATCGGTCTGACATTGGTTGTGTATGTAGGTGCCGTCCGGGTCAACAGCGGTGTCATGAAGCCCGGCGTGATTCTGGCATTTCTGACCTACTTCAATATGATTCTGCAGAGCATCATGGCCATCAACCGGATGTTCATGATGGTCAGCAAGGCCACCGCCTCCGCAGACCGGATTGGTCAGGTGCTGGATGCCCCGGAGGATCTGCTGATTCTGCCGGAAGAGACTTCCAAGGAAAGCGAAGAGGCCTTCATCACCTTCTCCCACGTGAATTTCAGTTACCACACCCATTCCGAAACAGGCGGTGATTTCTCCGGGGGCAGCCCGGAGCTGTGCCTGAAAGATATCTCCTTCCAGCTGAACCGGGGACAGTCTCTGGGCATCATCGGCCCCACCGGCTGCGGAAAAACCACCATCATCAATCTGCTGATGCGTTTCTACGACCCGGACAGCGGCAGCATCCGCATTGACGGAAAGGATGTGCGCACCTACCCCAAGGAAGCCCTGCACAGCAAATTCGGTGTGGTGTTCCAGAATGATGTGGTATTCCAGGACAGCCTGCGGAACAACATCGCCTTTGGCCGGGAGATGACGGAAGAACAGATCCGCAGCGCCATTGTGGACGCCATGGCGGCGGAATTCATTGACCGGCTGGATGATGGACTGGACCATATGGCCCAGATCAAAGGAGCCAACCTTTCCGGCGGCCAGAAGCAGCGAATCTTCATCAGCCGGGCCCTGGCGGGAAATCCGGAAATTCTGATTCTGGATGACGCTTCCAGCGCCCTGGACTACAAAACCGACTCCCTGCTGCGAAAAGCCATCCTGGAGCATCACAGAGACAGCGCCACCATTCTCATCGCCCAGCGGGTCAGTTCCGTTATGTCCATGACCAACATTCTGGTGATGGACAACGGAGCGTGCATCGGATACGGCTCTCACCAGGAGCTGCTGGAAACCTGCCCGGAATACCGGGCCATCTACGAGACCCAGATGGGCGCTCTGTGCTGAAGGAGGAGATCATATGCCGGGTTCCGGAGATCGGGGCGGAAAAAAAGAACGCCCCAAGGATACCAAAAAGGCCCTGAGCCGTCTGCTTTTGTATATGAAGCCCCTCCGCTGGCCGATCATCGGGCTGTGCGCCCTGGCCGTGGCGGGAAACATCTGCAATCTGCTGGGGCCGAAATTCGCCGGAGAGGCCATCGCCGCCGCAGACGCGGGAGCGGGGCTGGTGGACTTTTCCGTGGTGGGATATTATGTGGTGCGGATGGTCATTGTCTATGTTCTGAGCAGCCTGCTGACCCTGCTGGTGAATCTGGGCATGATGGCCGTCAGCCGTCAGGTAGCCCAGAATATGCGGGGCGATATCTTCAACAAGATGATGACCCTGCCGGTGGGTTACTTTGACCGGAATCAGGCCGGCGACATCATCAGCCGGGTGAGCTACGACGTGGATGTGATCTGCACCAGCCTGTCCACCGACGTGGTGCAGATTATGACCAGCGTGGTCACGGTTCTGGGTTCGTTTGCCATGATGTGCGTCATCTCCCCTATCTTGATGTTGTGTATGCTGATTACCATTCCCCTGGCCTTTGCCTACACCCGCTCCATCGGAAAGCGCACCCGCCCCCTGTACTCCCGCCGCAGCGCCGCCTACGGCGAACTGAACGGCTACGTGGAGGAGATGTTCAGCGGCCAGAAAACCATTGCCGCCTACGCCCATGAAGACGGGGTCTGTGAGGACTTCTCCCGGATCAACCACGAGGCCGCCGACGCCTATTTCCGAGCCGATGCTCTGGGCTCCACCACCGGTCCCACGGTAAACTTCATCAACAACCTGGGTTTGGCGCTGATCGGCCTGTTCGGTGCCCTGCTGTACCTGGAGGGTATGGTGGATCTGGGCAAGATCTCCAGCTTTGTGCTTTACTCCCGGAAATTTTCCGGCCCCATTAACGAAGCGGCCAACATCGTCAACGAGATTTACTCCGCCCTGTCCGCCTCGGAGCGGGTGTTCCGGATGCTGGATGAGCAGGAGGAGCTTCCCGACGCCCCCGATGCCGCCGTGCTGGAAAACGTCCGGGGGGATGTGGAGATGCGCCATGTTTCCTTCGGTTATCTGCCGGGGAAAATTGTGCTGAAGGATCTGTCCCTGGAAGCCAAAGCCGGGCAGACCATCGCCATTGTAGGCGCCACCGGCGCAGGCAAAACCACCATCATCAACCTGCTGATGCGCTTTTACGACGTGAACGGCGGCGGGTGCTATGTGGACGGCCACGAAATCCGCACCGTCACCCGGGACAGTCTGCGCCGAAGCTACGCCATGGTGCTTCAGGACACCTGGCTGTTCCAGGGCACCATCTACGAGAACATCGCCTACGGCAAGGAAGGTGCCACCATGGACGAGGTGGTGGCCGCCGCCAAGGCCGCCAGGATTCACAACTACATCATGCGCCTGCCCAAGGGCTACAACACCGTGATCACCGAAGATGGCGGCAACATCAGCAAGGGGCAGAAGCAGCTGCTGACCATCGCCCGGGCCATGCTCTATGACACCAGCATGCTGATTCTGGACGAGGCCACCAGCAACGTAGACACCAACACCGAGCAGCAGGTGCAGGAGGCCATGCGCAATCTGATGCAGGGCAAAACCTGCTTCGTCATTGCCCACCGGCTGTCCACCATCCAGAACGCCGACCGGATTCTGGTGGTTGACCACGGAAATGTGGTGGAACAGGGCACCCACGAAACCCTTCTGGCCCAGAAGGGAATGTATTACCGGCTGTACGCCAGTCAGTTCGCATAAAAAAATGGAACGAACCTTTCTAGGTTCGTTCCATTTTCTATTTCTTTGTTTCCGCCACCACGGTGCATTCCCGGATGCCGTAGTAGGAAAAGCAATCCAGCGCCTGCCGGCCCAGCCGTTCCCCGCACACCCCGATGGGTACCGCCGGGGGGCAGCCCACACTGGGGGATGCCAGAATCCTGCCCAGGCAGTTCCCGATCGGCAGGGTTTCCCAGGGGGAACGAATGGCCTCTGCCGGAGTCATGGCAGGTTCTCCGGGAATCACCCGGGGCGGGTGTTCTCCAATGGGCGTACGGGCGGGAATTTCTTCCAGGGCTGCCGCCACTGCTTCCAGGGTTTCCTCCGGCAGCTCCGGGGTCAGCATCAGCACCAGAAAATCCGGGTCGGCAAACTCGCACACCAAGCCCCGGCGGGCCAGTTCCGCTCCCAATTCCGTCCCCCGCCATCCCCGGGACTTGGGGGCAAGGGTAATCTTCAGCGGTTCTGTTCCCATCAGTTCATATCCCAGACCCCGGAGCTTCTCCTTCAGCTGGTCCACCCGGGGCAGGAACGCCGCCAGACGTTGGCGGTAGTCTCCATCCAGGTAGGCGTTGGCTCGATCCAGGGACTGCAAAATCAAGTAGGAGGGGCTGGTGGAGCCGAACAGGGCCAAGGCCCGAAGGGCATTTTCTTCCATTTCCTTTGGTACCTGCGGAGAAATGTGCAGGTACGCCCCGCCGGTGACCACCGGCAGGGTCTTGTGGGCAGAGTCACAGCACAGGTCCGCCCCCAGGTCCATGGGGTGGGCCGACTCCGGCAGGAAGCGCAGGTAGGCCCCGTGGGCATTATCCACCAGCAAGAGCACATCATACTTCCTGCAAACCGCCGCCAAGGCGGCAATGTTCGCCTGGTTGCCCAGATAGTCCGGGCTGGTCAGGTACACCGCTATGGGCAGCTCCCCATTTGTCAGCTCCCGCTCCAGATCTTCCGGGGTCACCGGACAGGACAGGTATGCTTCCCCTTGCTCAGGGTAGAGCCACCGCACCGGCACATTCAGCACCGCCACAGCGGTAAGAAAGGTCTTGTGGGCGTTCCGGGCAGCCAGAATCAGAGGCCTGCGTCCCCGACTTCCGGCATACTGGGCAGCCAGAAACACCATGGCCCGGATGCACTGAGACGACCCTTCCGCAGAATAATAGGTGGGGCAGCCAAACAGGACGGAGGCGTTTTCCTGGCTTCTGCGGATGATTCCCTCCGCTTCATACAGGCTGTCCGCTCCGGGAATTTCCGTTATATCCCAAGGCTCTATGCCCAGAAAGGGCTTGCCTTTGTGGCCCGGCATATGCAGGCGCACCCTGCCGCTGCGGACATAGTCCGCCACAAAGTCACAGATGGGCGTGTCCATCAGTCCTGCAATGCCCGGGCCACCGCCACGGCGATGGCGCACTCCATTCGCTTGCGGAACAGGGTGCAGCCGTATTCGTATACGCCGGTTACCGAGCCGGTGGCGTGGTAGGCGTTAGCCGCACAGCCCCCGGAGCAGTACAGCCGTGCCCAGCAGTCCCGGCATTCCGGGTGAGCGTAGACATTGCAGTCGGCAAACTGCTGCTGTGCCTCCCGATTGGTGACACCCTCCCATATGTTGCCCAGTTTGAAGGCCTCCTCGCCGACGAACTGGTGGCAGGGGTACAGGTCGCCCCAGGGGGTCACTGCCATGTACTCCGTTCCGCTGCCGCAGCCGGAAATCCGCTTGTAAATGCAGGGGCCGCCGGTCAGGTCGATCATGTAATGGTAGAAGGTAAAGGGTCTTCCCTCTTTGTCCCGCTCCAGCATCAGCTGGGCCAGTTTTTCGTACTGTTCCAGCACAATGGGCAGGTCCTCCTGGGTCAGCTCCGAGGGATCACCCTTGGCACAGACCACCGGCTCCATGCTCAGCTCGGTAAAGCCCAGATCCAGCATCTGCTGGATGTCCTTCAGGAAATCCGGGTTGGCGTGGGTGAAGGTACCCCGCATATAGTAGTCCTTCCCGCCCCGGGCCTTTACCAATTCCTGGAACTTGGGCACGATTTTCTCCCAGCTGCCATTGCCGGCGTAATCTACCCGGAACCGGTCGTGCTCTTCCTTCCGGCCGTCCAGGCTCAGCACTACGTTGCTGCACTCCCGGTTGACAAAGTCGATCACGTCCTGGTCAATCTGGACGCCGTTGGTGGTCAGGGTAAAGCGGAAATTCTTCCCCTTCTCCTTCTCGATGCTCCGGGCATAGGCTACCAGATCCTTCACCACCTGGAAGTTCATCAGCGGTTCTCCGCCGAAGAAGTCCACCTCCAGATTTTTCCGGGTGCCGGAATTTTCCACCAGGAAATCCAGCGCCCGCTTGCCCACCTCGAAAGACATCACTGCCCGCTCCCCGTGGTATTTGCCCTGGCTGGCAAAACAGTAAGAACAGTTCAGATTGCAGGTATGGGCCACATGAAGGCACAGGGCCTTCACCACCCCGGCGGTTTTCTGTTTCAGCTCTCCGGCCATGGGGGCGAAAGTGTCGGGAGTAAAAAGCTTCCCCGCCTGCTCCAGCTGGGCCACCTGATCATAGCACTCGTCCAGCTCTTCCCGGCTCAGCTGGGGGAACCGGGGCTGCACCAGTGCCAGGACCTCCTGGCGGGAGCGGCCTTCGTAGCAGCCGATGATTTCATAGGCCGCATCGTCCACCACGTGGACGGAGCCGGAGCAGACATCCAGCACGATGTTGTATCCGGCCAGCTTGTATTGATGAATCATGGGTTCTCTCCTTTTATCGGAAAAAATGCCGCCGAAACCGGCGGCATTTTCACAATCGGTTGTTACTTGCTTTCCTTGTTCTCGCACTTCTGGTTGGCAATGCCGCAGCTTGTCTTGCAAGCGGACTGGCAGGAAGTCTGGCACTCGCCGCAGCCGCCCTTCTTGGCGCTGTCGCACAGGTTGCGGGTCTGAATGGTCTTGATGTGTTCCATAATACGCACCCTCCATCACAAAATTTCCTCACCTAATCTACCACAGAAACCCGGAAAAGTCAATTTGATTTTTCATACTTTTCATATTTCAGTTTGAGATGAAGCTTAATTTTGGATTCACCTCCTTATTCTGCAATTTTACCACCCATCCCGGAATTCGCCTTTTCTCCTTTTTCCGCACATCCTGTAATAGCTGCAAAAGCAGGGTATCATTCTGCAAATCTAGCCTTTTGGCTAGTTTACTTTCCCCTTACCTATCCTGTACAATATATTTGTGTTTGTCAGTCTTTCCTGTGGGTCAAAGGAGTGTGATGCAGCCATGCAGGAAAACCATTCACAATCCACACCAGATTCACGCTATGTGCGGCCACAGCGTGCTGCGGACCTGATGAAGGCAGCACAGGCTATTCATCAAACTGTGTATATTTATGCAGACTCCGGTTACGGAAAGACCGCATTTATCCAGGACTACTTTTCTCACCGGAAATACGCCTACTATTCTGCATCCGATTCCCAGATCATTCCCCATCTTCGACTGCTTTTACGCCGGAAAGGTTCTATTCTGGTTCTGGACGATCTGCACCTGCTTACAGAGTCGGAAGAACGCAGGCAGTTTTGCGCCATTCTGGAACAGATTTTGGTGGCAGGACGCACGTGGGTAATTCTGATCTCACGATGCCCGCTTCCCCCATGGCTGAAAGGGCTATACATTCAGCACATCTTTGTCACCATTGCCGAAAAGGATCTGGAACTATCCCCGACAGAAATGGGCCAGTATTTTGCTAAGTGGAAGCTGTCCATCATGCCCCAAAACCGGGAATATCTGGAATCTCTGTGCCGGGGATACCCCTTAGCGCTTCGGATTGCCTGTCTGCGGCTGGCAGAGCTGGAGAGTGACGGGAAAGACAACCTCCAGCGGGAAAAAGAAGAAGTTGAGACCCTCCAGCAGGCGCGGAAAGATTTCTGGGATTATCTGGAATCCAATGTCTATGATTACTGGGCTGTAGAATTGCAGGAATTTTTAATGGATATCTCCATTGTGGATACGTTCGATGTGCAAATGGCCCAGCTCATTACAAAAAAGCCTCACATCGGCCGATATCTCTCCATGGCCTTTGAAAGCGGCAACTATCTGACGGAAACGGTGCAGGAGGACCATACCTTCTACACCCTTCGTCAAGCAGTCCGGGTGTCCTTCCGGCGGCGGCTGATGCGGCGCTGTTCCCAGAGTCACATTCAGGACCTTTATCTCAGTGCCGGCAGCAGTTACGAACTGCAGGGAAAAATCCCGGAAGCCCTCGCCATGTACGAAACCTGCAAAAACGAGGACGGGATCTCCCGGCTTCTGATTCACAATGCCCGCACGTATGTAGGCGCCGCCCATTACTGGGAGCTGCGCAAATACTATCTGGCGCTGTCGGAAGAAACCATTTTGGCCAGTCCCGAATTGATGGCCGGAATGAGTATCCTGCAGTCTATTTTAATGAACGACGAGGCCAGCGACTACTGGTATGAGGCGTTGCGATCCTATGCTGATTCCCACACCGGCAGTATCCGCAGGTCCGCCCAGGCCCGCTTGCTCAGCCTGGACATCATTCTGCCCCACAAGGGTATTTCTCACATGGCTTCCAGCATCAAAAATGCGAGTCTGCTGGTTCTGGAGCGCAATACCATTTTCCCGGAAGTATCCCTGACCAACAGCCAGCCCTCCATTCTGAACGGCGGGAAAGACTTCTGTGAATGGAGCAAGCGGGACAAAGAGCTGCTGAACAGCCTCGGCAGAGCGCTGGAACTTGCCTTGGGCAGCTTCGGCAAGGGCATGGTAAATCTGTCTCTGGCGGAAAGCTATTTTGAAAAAGCCCACGACAGCTACGAGGTGTCCTCTCTGGCCAGCAAAGGCAGAATTCAGGCGGAGAGCGGCGGAAAGCTGGAGCTGGTTTTTGTCGCCGTGGGCATTCTCAGTCAGCTGTCCATTTTCAACAATCATCTGGACGATGCTCTGGAAAGTCTGGAAAGTTTCCGCTGCTGTGCCGCAGAAGAAGCTCCCCGGCTGGTGCCCAGCATCGACGCACTGAAAACCCATTTTCTTCTCTATGCCGGTCAGACAAGCGACATTCTGGACTGGCTGTCTCAGGCGCCGGATGAGGACCGGGAGTTCTGCACCCTGGAACGGTATCGCTATATGATCAAAGCCCGGGCATATCTGGCAACCGGAAAGAAAGAGCGGGCGCTCCGTCTTTTGCAGCGGATGATTGTGTACGCCCGTCAAAGAGACCGGATCTATATCCTGATGGAAGCACAAATTCTTCTGGCCATTACCCAATACCGGCTTGGCAGCGACGTCTGGAAGGAAACCCTGCAGCAGGCCGTTTCCCAGACGGAATCTTACAGGTTCGTGCGGCTTCTGACCAGAGAAGGCACAGCGCTGTGGGAACTGCTGAAAAATTGCCCCTTGGACTGGAAAGATAAAGCTTTTCAAAAGAAGGTCATGTCGGAGTGCGCCCACATCGCTGAACTGTATCCCGCCTATTTAAGTGAGCGGGAAGGGGGGCATGTGTCCCTCAGCGACAAGGCGCTGAAAATTCTGCGTCTTCAGGCCCAGGGCATGAGCGTTGCGGAGATTGCCGATATTCTGGGGCTGTCCCAGGCCGGTGTGAAATACTACAATCAGGAGACCTATAAGAAACTGGGTGTCAACAGCAAAGCTGCGGCCATTACCGAAGCCCGGAACCGGAGAGTGTTGTAGTCGTACACCACTTTTTCGCTTCTCTTCCATAGTCTGGGCATAGATATTTCTGCAGGATCATTCCAAGCAGCATTTAACTCCAAGCAAGCGAGGTGTTTGTTACAACATGAAGAAAAGCATGGGCAATCCAGTCTGGAAAGCATTTATTCTGCTCTTCATTATGGCTGTCGCATTCAGCGCTCTTTTCTTTTGGAAACAATCGGCTATAGCCAAGCCCGGCATCTTCTGCTGGGATGGGGAGATGCTGGAGCAAACCCAAGCCCAGCAAATGCTGCAATGGCTGAACCAAACAGGTTTTGGCGAATTATACCAGTATATTCCGGAAAACGCCGAGCGGTCTGAAGTCCGATCCTTCGCTCAAGGCGCCGCAAACCACCAGGTATCCCTTTATCTTCTGGCCGGAGACCCTTCCTGGGCGTTGGAGTCCAAGTCCCAGCGGATTTCTCAGGCTGTTCTGCGTACTGCCCTGTATAACAGGGAGTTGGAGAAAGGAGCAAAGTTCACCGGCGTCATGATCGACGTGGAACCCTATCTTCTGGACGAATGGGATGAAGAGTCTCATCGGGAAGAAATCCTGCGCACATATTTGGATGCCCTGGAAAATGGTTACCACACAGCGCAGGCCTTCGGCTTGCGCCTGGTCGTATGCATTCCCTATTACTATGATAATCTTGGATTTTCTGAACAACTGACGCGCCTGATTTCCCAGTGTTGTGACGGAGTTGCCATAATGAACTATAACAAGTCCAACGAACTCGAGCAAATCCAGACCGAATGTACCATCGCAAAAGAAAGCCGCAGAGAAGTCATCGTTATCTATGAACTTCAGCCGGTAGGAAGTCATGGTCTGACGGAGAAAAACACCTATTATTCCGATGGAAAGCAGGGAGTTCTGGAAAGCTGGCGCGCACTTTCCCGTCATCTGTCTGCCCCCCGACTGCGATATGCGGTTCACGAATACAGCGCCGCAAAGGAGGTGTATGAAGATGAATGATGTTTTCCGAAGTGAACACAAATACCTGATTCCCACTTTCCAGCGTTATTCCCTTTCCCAGGCCCTGACCCGGATTATTGCAGAAGATCCCCATAACCAAGGGGACGGCTATCTGGTACGTTCCCTATATTTCGATTCCCTGGATAACCGGGACTTTCAGGAGAAAGAAGACGGCGTTTTTCTCCGGCGAAAAATACGTCTGAGATGCTACGGTCCCTCCTCGGATTTTGCAATTTTGGAGATGAAGCAAAAGGAAGGCTCTCTTCAAAGAAAGCGTTCTCTCCGGCTGAGCCGGGAAGACGCTTTCTCCCTGATTCATGGGAATTACGGGATTCTGCTGCAGTATCCCCAGCCGTTTGCCGCCGAATGCTACGCGGTAATGCATTGTCACGCCTATCGTCCCAGATCCATAGCGGAATACCGGAGAAAAGCCTTTATTGCAAAAGAGAACCGGATCCGGATTACCTTTGACCATCATATTGTGGGAACAGAAAGCTGTTTTGACCTTTTTTCTCCCCAGCTGCTGCAAAATCCCATTCTGCACCCGGACCTGACCGTTCTGGAAGTAAAATACGACGGGTTCCTGCCATCCTACATCAAAGATCTGCTCATAGATTGCAATCAAAGCGAGCTGTCCGTCAGTAAGTACTGCCTGTCCAGATCAGTCAGTCAGCACTACGCATTTTAGTTCCGAAAATCGTCTTATCACAGACAAGAAAAGAGGAGTATTTTATGAGAGAGTATTTGCAAAACATTCTTTTGGAGAGTGGCACTCTTACCACCCAGGATATTTTCCTGCACATTCTGAGTGCTGCCGTCATCAGCATTGCCATCTATCTTTCTTACTGGGTCAGCCATGTCGGCACCGCATACAGCAAGAAATTCAACGTTTCTCTGGTCACCCTGACCATTCTGACCGCCACTGTTATGACCGTAATTGGAAACAACATTGCACTGTCTCTGGGCATGGTGGGTGCCTTATCCATCGTCCGGTTCCGGACCGCCATCAAGGATTCCAGAGACACCACCTATATTTTCTGGGCAATCATCGTAGGAATCTGCTGTGGCGTGGGCGATTATCTGGTGGCCAGCATCGGAAGCTGTGTGGTGTTTCTGGTCCTATTGGCTCTGGGACGGGTTCGCAACGAAAACCGGATGCTGCTGATCATCCGGGCTGACCGGAATAAATCCACCGACATTGAAGGGGCGGTTTTTCAGCAATTCGGCGGTAAAGCGCTGCTGAAAGTCAAAAATACCACTGCCGTCTCTGGGGAATGGATTTACGAAATGAGCCGGAGCGTCTATCAGCGGAATTATCAGAAGGAACGGGAAATTTCCGACGTATTGTATGCCATCGAAGGAACCGAATACGTGAATATTGTTGCCCAAAGCGATGAGATCACGGGGTAACTGCCATGAAATACAAGCTGATTACCGGCTTGGCAGTCGTCGCCCTGCTTGTCAGCGCATTTGGCTTTGCTGCCATTGACCAATCCAACGGCGGTTACCGGTACCACCAGCACCTGGAGCAGCCTTCTGAGGAGGACCTGGGCCCCTGTACAAGATGCTCCGGTGATGCGGATCTATGCACCCATTTGCCCATTATCCGAATTGAAACCGGTGGGCAGAAAATCCCCGGAAAGTCCATTCATGATTCCGAATACCTTACCATTGGCTACGAGACTGGTGATGCAGGTGAAACGGAAATTCTGGTCAGCGTGGAAACGGTTGAGAAAGAAAACTCCTGGCACCACCAGGATGATCCTGCAGACATACAGGCCAGTGCACTGTTCCGTATTCGCGGCAACACTTCCCGCGCCTTCTCCAAAAGCAATTACCGTCTGAAATTGGTACATCCGGATAATACTGAACTGAACAACCCTCGGCGGCTGCTGGGAATGACCCGCGGGGATGAATGGGCCCTTCACGGCCCGTTCCTGGACAAAACGCTGGTCCGGAACTATGTCTGCATGAATCTCGCAGGCGAAATAATGGGTTACGCTCCCAATGTACGCTTCTGCGAGCTGATCCTGGACGGGGAATATCAGGGGGTATACCTTCTGATGGAAACCATCGACGTCCAGGAAGGCCGGGTAGATCTGACGGAATATCAGGAGGGGAATCCCTTTACCAGCTATATTGTCAGTATTGAGCCCCATGCAGACCCGGAGCGCACTGTTGAAAATTTCACCCAGTATACAAAACGGATTGAGGACTATAGTGATCTGGAAATTCGTTATCCCTCTCGTCTTGCCTTAACCCCGGAACTGATGGAATACATCAATGACGATTTCAGCCAAATTGAACGGGTGCTATTCTCCTACAATATCTCCGAAGGTAATACTGCTTACCGGCAGTTGCTTCAAGTGGATTCCTTTGTAAATTACTACATCTTCAATGAGTTCGTGGCAATCAACGATACCTTCAGTGCATCCACCTACTTTACCAAGGATGTACGGGGTAAACTGGAAATCGGACCAGTGTGGGATTACAACAACGCCTGGAACAATTACATCTATCCCTATGAGAGCAGCGGGTTTCTTCTGTCCCAGCGAGGCTGGTATGCCCAGCTGATGAAAAGCGAGTCTTTTGTTGATCAGGTTGTCAGCCGATACAAATCCCTTCGAAAAGGGATTCTATCCGATGAGTACCTGGAACACTACATTTTGGAAACTGTGGATTGGCTTGGAAGTGCTGTGGATAGGAATTTTTCCGTCTGGGGTTATTCCTTTGACCCCGATCAACTCTCCATTTTGGAGCGGCGGCGTCCCATCAGCGGCGACACAACCACCACCATCTATGACTTGAATCCATCCGATTTTGAAGAGGCACTAGACTGGATGCTGACTTATATCCGCTACCGGGGTGACTGGCTGGATCACCACATCGACTCGCTCTATCAATACTGTCAGACTTCAAAAAATGCGCCGCAGATACTGCGCTGAAAAGGGTGGAAACGGCTTTGAAAAAATTTTTGATTATTTCTATGCTTCTTCTGGCAGTCGGATTTGGAATTTGGTACTGCATTTACTACATGGGTTTCTATCTGCCACTGTCCGGGGGAGGTGCGGTTACCGCTGATTTCTCCACCCAGGGGAAGGAAATCCTTATAAAATCGGAGGACGGCACCTGGGTACCCGTTGCGCTCAAGGGCGTGGACGTGTCTGCAAGTATTCCCGGTCAGCCGGCATCCATGTTTGCGGCCAGTGAGGCAGACTACCTGCGCTGGCTGGAGCAGATTGGCCAAATGGGTGCCAATACGGTCCGGGTTTATACCATCATGGACTCGGATTTTTACAACGCCTTTTATACCTATAACACCACCCATGACACGCCGCTTTATCTCATGCAGGGAATTCTTGTTTCGGACGAAGCAAACTATTCCGGCACTGATGCCTACCAGGAGAACTTCCTGGGCAAACTTCTGAGCGATGGAAAATCCGCAGTGGATATCATTCACGGTCGAAAAAACATCTTCTCCAGCAAGTTCGGAGGAACAAACTTCTATCGTAAGGATATCTCCCCCTGGGTCCTGGGCTATCTCGTGGGAAACGAGTGGTCTGCAGATACAATTGCCTATACCGATCACAGCACCGATTATTCCCCCGGATACGCAGGCATTTATTTTCAGACAGCACCCGATGCCACCATTTTTGAGACAATGCTGGCACAGGTTATGGATCAGATTATTGGGTATGAATCCTGGAAATACCAGTCACAGCGGCTCATCGGCTTTATCAGCGCGCCCGACATAGACTTTCTGGTCTATCAGGACATCTACGCCCGGCAGCTCAGCAAATACTGCTACACCAATGCAGAGAACATTCTTCCCACTGAAAGTCTGAAATCCGGTTATTTCGCAGCATACCAACTGTTTGACTTCTGTGATGAGTTTGTCGACTACCTGGAAGAATCCCAGGTGATGTCCAAAGATTACCTCACTGCCGGGTTGAAAACCGATGTGAAATACGGCGGCTATCTGGAGCTTCTGGATCGGTATCACACCGTTCCTATGATTGCATTTTTCGGGATATCCTCGTCCAGAGGTGTTCTAATGGACGACCAGATCCCCCTGACAGAAGCGGAGCAGGGAGAATCTTTGATGGATATTTACCTGCTTGCCAGAAAAAACAACTGGGCCGGAGGCTACATTTCCACATGGCAGGATGTGTGGGAAAAACGCAACTGGAATACTGGATTCGCCACGGAATTGACCCGAAACAGCTACTGGCATGATCTTCAGAGCGACGGGCAGAACAATGGTCTGATGGCATTTGACCCAGGGAAAGAAGAACGCGTCTGTGTCATTGACGGAGATTCCTCAGAGTGGTCCTCCGAGCATGTCGTGCTGCAGCAGAAAAATGGCACTCTTTCGGTCAAAATGGATGCAGAAGGCATCTATTTGCTGATTGAAGCAGAAAACGCCCAGAACAAGGACTGGATTCTTCCCATTGACACTACTCAGGAAAGCGGCAGCCTTCGATGCGCCGGCATAAACGGTTCGTTCCAGCGGGAAGCAGATTTTGTCCTTCTCATCGATGGTAAGGACAACAGCAGAATTCTGGTCAGCGAATATTACGACCCTGTGAGAATGAACTTCCTCCAGCAGGTTACCGGACGGGACCCCTTTGTCTCTTCCATAAGTCCAGACACCCACACCTTTCTGACGGCGACCATGGCGGTAAAAAATACCACGCTGAAAACCCTCGAACAGTATCGGGAAGTCTATCATGCGGAAAAAATATATGAACTGGAACTTTGGGAAACCGGCCTGCTTCACTATGGCTGCGGAGATCCTTTGGATCCTCGATTTGATTCCCTGTCTGACTTCTGTTTTGGCGAAGACGTGATAGAGGTTCGGATTCCATGGCAGCTGCTCAACTTCTCCGATCCCTCCGAGGGCCTGATCCATCTGGATTATTACAAGGAATACGGCGTCGCATCCAAGTCGATCCGACATTTCTGGATCGGGCTTTCCCAAGGAGAGGATGACGTCAGGATGTCTATGGTCAAACTACATAAGTGGGGAGAAAATCCCCTCTGGCATGAACGCCTGAAACAATCTTACTATGTGGTTCAGAGCGTCTGGAAGGAGGAGTAACGGGATGCAGGTTTATATCCGTCTGATGATGCTGCTGTACCTGTCCATCTGTCTCTGTCTGCTGATCTTTAACATTTTATACATCATATGGCTAAAATATATGGGTAAAAGCAGGGCAAAGAATACGCTGTTCTGGACCAAGGAAATTGACGCACAGCTTCAGAATCTGCTCACTTCCGCCGATGTTACGGAAAAGCACAGGAAACTGCTGAATACCCGGCTTCTCAAGACAGAAAATCTAATTGCTTTCAACATGGCAGTTGAGCCTCAGCTCAATCGGGAAGACATGCAGCGGTATCTGCAAGCTGTAGCAGGAACTTTCCGGAATCTGGCAATCCATTATCTGAAAAAGGATGTAACGGAGCGGGCATTTTTCGCCTATGTTCTGTCTCTTTATGGACGTTCGCTTTGTGCCGAGGGAGACAGGCTTGCCGTCATTTTACTCCGGTATTTTCCAGATTCCAGCATATACTGCCGGGAAAATGTTCTCAAGGCTTTGTATGCCATTGGAAGCGCCGATGGGGTGGAACGTGCCTTTGACTGGATGTCCCAGCATCAAATCTCCCACCCTTCCCGACTGCTTTCTGATGGGCTGATAAGGTTCTCCGGCGACCGGCTCTCCCTGGCCAACAGGCTGTGGATTGCAAGTCAAAAATGGGAAGAGCCGTATCAGATTGCCGTCATTCAAATGGCGGCGCAATTTACAGACAGCTTTCAGGAAACCTTTGCCCAACTGCTCCTCAGTGGAAATTTCAGCCAGGAGGTAGCGTTTGCAGCATTGCGTTACTTCCGAAAATATCCGTATGAACCACTTCGTAATTTCTTCCAGCAATTGGTTTTGGATGAGTCAGAACTGGCGATTGCTGCGGCAAACGCACTGCAGGCCTATCCGGGAGAGGACACAAAATCGGTTTTGCTGAAAGGCCTGTGCAGCCGCAACTGGTATGTGCGGCGTAATTCTGCCGGTACTCTGGTCAACATGGGGATTTCAGAGGAAGAACTGGCACACATTGCTGACAAGTATGCAAAAGATATGCTTCACTATATGGTGCAGCTTAAAAAAGCGAAGGGAGGGATCAGCATTGCGTGATTTTCTGTTTCATTTTCTGAATGTAGTGAGCCTGTTTTTCTTCTGTTACTTGGCACTCTACGCAACCTATCTTTTCCTGTCTGTAACCATTGGTGCCTGGAATCTATATCGCCAGGAGCGGATGCGCAGCATCCATAATGAAGTCAAGCACCCATACTACTTTCCGGTATCCATTCTTGTTCCTGCCCACAACGAAGCGGTGACCATTGTGGACTGCATTCAGTCTCTGCTGGAGTTGGATTACAAACTATATGAAATCATCATCATCGATGATGGCTCCACTGATGCCACCCCCCAGGTTCTGGTGAACCACTACCAGATGTACGCTGTGGATCGTCCTGTGCGGCGGGTTGTCCCCTGTGCAGACCCAATCGCAATTTACGAATCGGTCAGTGAGAAAGTAAAAATCACCCTGATTCAGAAAAAGAAGGGCGGCAAGGGGGATGCACTCAACATGGGTATCAACGCCTCCAGCTATCCCTACATTCTGTGCATTGATGCGGACTCCCTTCTTCAGCGGGATACTCTGGAGCGGATTGCGCAGCCTGCCATGGAAGATGAGACAGTCATTGCCGTTGGAGGTCTAATCCGTGTTGCACAGTGTATTCAGCTGGATGATGGAAATGTAATTCACTATCATTTGCCGTGGGATTTGCTTACCAGTATGCAGGTCGTGGAGTATGACCGTGCTTTCCTGGCATCCAGAATCCTGATGGACGAATTTAACGGAAATCTGATAATCTCCGGTGCTCTGGGGCTATTCCGAAAGGATGTGGTTGTTGCCGCAGGAGGCTACTCCACCAATACCATTGGAGAAGATATGGAATTGGCGGTAAAACTCCATTCTTTCTGCCGCAGCAACAGCATTCCATACAAAATGCGCTACGAACCCAACGCCGTGTGCTGGAGTCAGGCGCCTTCTTCCATGAAAGATCTGAAGACTCAGCGAAGGAGGTGGCACCTGGGCATGCTGCAAACTTTGTTAAAGCATCGGTATATGTTCCTGAACCGGCAGTACGGAACTGTAGGCACTCTTTCCTATATCTATTTCCTGCTGTATGAACTGTTTTCCCCCCTTATCCAAATTATTGGGTGGATCAGCATGATTCTCGCGGTGTGGGTCGGTATTTTGAATTTCCCTTTTATGGTTTCATTCTACCTGCTGTATGCGTTTTATGGTGCTATTCTCACCATAACCGCCTTCTATCAGCGGATATATACGCAGAATCTTCAGGTTAGTGGAGAAGATCTTCTGAAAGCTTCCGTGGTTTGCCTGGTGGAAAGCATCTTTTTCCGCCCGGTTCTTGAATTCGTCCGATTGACCGCATTTATCGGTCAGCGGAAAAGTGGCACCCAATGGGGGTATATCCAGCGCCATAAGCAAAAGAGATTGTAACGGTGGCGTATGTAATTTTCTGCCGTCTTTCAATGCCTGGGATCGTTCTCTTTTCTAACGCCTTTCCGTCTACAGAACAATTGGCCGAACTGCTGATCCTGCAGTCCGGCCAATTGTTTTATAATTACAAAATACGCTGATGAAGAATTTATCCAACTTCTTCCAGCACCTTCATGACCTGCTGATAAGCCGCTTCCAGCTCCGGCAGGTTGTTTTCCGCCGTTGCCAGATCACCGCTCCGCAGCGCATCGGACACAGTGCAGGTCACTGCGTACAGCCGGGTCATGGACAGATTTCCCACCACGCCCTTCAAAGTATGAGCAGCCTTGTATCCGGCTTCCGCGTCCCCGGCATCCAGAGCCGCCTTCAGTTGGGGGAAGTTCTTGTCCTGGGGAAACCGCAGCAGAAACTTCATCATCAGATTCTCGTTATTCATGAACCGGTTCAGCGCATCCTCCACATTGATGCCGGCCTCTTCCAGTCTGGTCTTTTTTGTGATATCCATAGCCCTATCATCCTTTCTTGGGGTTGTAGAGCTGGCTCAACGCCGGCTCCGCCTCCTGAAAATACCGCAGCAGCCGGGGATTAAATACCCCGCACTGTCCTCCCAGAATCATCTCCATCGCCACGGAAGTGGAGAAAGCATCCTTGTAGCAGCGCTTGCTCACCAGGGCGTCATACACATCCGCCAATGCCACGATCTGGGTCCAGATCGGTGTCTCATCCCCCACCAGTCCGTGAGGATAACCCCGGCCATCCCAGCGCTCATGGTGGTGCAGGGCAATGTCATAGGCGTAGCGATAGGCGGTATGTTCCCGCATCTGGGGGATTTTGGACAGCAGCTCCGCCCCTTTGGTGGTGTGGGTCTTCATCAGGTCGTATTCCTCTGGCGTGAGCTTTCCCTTCTTGTGCAGGATGGCATCGGGGATAGAGATCTTGCCCACGTCGTGGGTGATGGCTGCCACGCCAATCAAGTCAATCTCCTCCTCGCTCAGGCCCTCCCCCAGGGGTGTGGTCCGCAGCAGGTAACAGGTGATATCGTGAATCCGGCGGACGTGCTCCCCGGACTCGTCGCTTCGGAATTCAATGGCAGTGGCCAGGGCCTCCACCATGCCCATCCCCATGGAGGCCAGCTGTTTGGTCTGCTCCAGCAATTTTTCCCGCTGCCGTTCCACTTCCGCACCCAGCCGCTTTCTGGCCCGGAACAGTTCCACCACCGAGTCTACCCGTCGCTGAACCACATACGGCACCACAGGCTTGCCGATCACGTCCATGACGCCCAGGGAGTAGGCCTCCTGAATAGTGGCGTTGTCCTGGGCCGCTGTAATCAGGAAAAAGGGCACCTGCTGGGTGAAGCCCTTCCGGTGCATCCGGCGGAGCACTTCAATGCCATCCACTTCCGGCATCACCACATCCAGCAGCACCGCGCTCAGGCCGTCACCCAGGTCCTGGATTCGCTCCAGTCCCTCTTGGCCGTTCTCCGCTTCTACAATCTGGTAATCCGACTCAAAGATGTTGGCCAAAATGGCCCGGTTGATCTCTTCATCGTCTACAATCAATATTCGTTCTTCTCTGGTCTCAGCCATGATTCTCGTCTCCTTCTGCGCTCTGGTTCTGGCAATTGGGGTAAGCGCATCCCATCAGCTTCTGCATGGTCTGGGTCAGCACCAAAATATCCAGAGGCTTTGCCACATGGGCATTCATTCCTGCCTTGGTGGTTCTGGCAATGTCCTCGGAGAACGCATTGGCCGTCACCGCGATAATGGGGACCGTGGCGGCGTCCGGACGATTCAGGTTCCGAATTGCCTCCGCCGCCTGACAGCCGTCCATCACCGGCATCTGCATATCCATCAGGATCACATCCACCTCATATGGCAGCGTTTCACTGAATACCCGCACTGCTTCTTCCCCATTTTCCGCCGGAAGGATCCGGGCTCCCAGCTCCCCCAGAAGCTCTGTGGCAATCTCACGGTTCAGCTCATTATCCTCCGCCAGGAGTACTGTCCGTCCGCTCCAGTCGAAAGTTTCTTCCTGGCCGGGAAGATGCTCCTGTTCTGGTACCTCCTGAGCCGTAATGGCCTGCAAGGGGATCGTTACCGTAAACCGGCTGCCCGCTCCCAGCTTGCTCTGCACGGTAATCTCGCCGCTCATCTGCTGGACCAAGCTCTTGACAATGGGCATCCCCAGGCCGGTTCCCACCGTATGCTGGGATGTAAATGCGGTTTCCCGGGCATAAGGTTCAAACAGATGTTCCAGGAAGGCCGGAGTCATACCGATGCCTGTATCCTCCACCACAATCTGATACTTGCTGTGCTTCTGGAAATCAAACTGCCGCGCTTCCAGGTGAATGCTGTCGCCCGGTCTGCTATATTTCACAGCATTGGACAGCAGATTGTTCAGAATCTGCGCAATTTTCTTCTCATCCCCCCGAACAGTGGGATTCTGCAGATCGATGCTGATCTCCAGGCTCTTATTCTCACTCTGCGCATTCTCCCGGAAGATTTCTGCTGTGGAAGTGAGCAGTTCCTTCAGATCAAACACCGACTCATCCAGGGCATTTTTCCCCGCTTCCAGCCGGGACAGCTCCAGAATGTCGTTGATCAGGGACAGCAGCTGCTTTCCCGCAAACTGTATTTTCCCCAGATAGTCCCAGACCTTCCCGGAGTCCTGGGAAGACCGGGTTTTCTGGGCAAGTTCACAGCAGCCCAAGATGGCATTCAGCGGGGTTCGCATGTCATGGGACATCCGGCTGAAGAATTCATTCTTTGCCTTGGTGCTCTTTTTGGCCGCCTCCAGGGCTTCCTGGAGAAGAATGGTATGCTGCAGTTCCTGCCGCTTTTCCGTATCCACATCCCGGAAGCACAGGATCACCTCATCCGGTGCCCGCTTGGGATCGTACAGAGTCCGGACGTTCACCCACCGGTAGCTGTCGCCAAACAGCCGCTGATAATCCCCGCCGTAGTCCCGGATCCCCTCCTGGACTCTCTGCCGGATATTCTCCAGGGAAAAGCACACCTCAAAGGTGTGATAGGTGTTGGATTTCACCAACTGATGCATGGTCTGCATAACCTGCGCATAATCCCCATGGCCGGAAAGGCAGTCCTTGGTATCGTTGTGCATCTTGATGGCTTCATAGGTGCCCTCCTGGAAATTCACCCGGAAAATGGCATAGAAAGAGTCTCCCAGCATGTGGGCGGTATCGTCGGCCCGCTTGATCTTCCGGCTCTGGAAGGCGTCCCGGATGACCAGATACGTCATCGACACAAACAGCACCGAGGCAGTCGCTGCCATAAAGTAGACGGCCATGTTGGGATCTCCTATCAGCATGGACCGGACGGGAATGGTGATGATGACCGTCCAACCGTTGTTCATCTGATAATAGTAGGCGCCCCGGGACACACCGCTCAGATCCTCAAAGGTAGAATCATAAGCGTACAGGCTGCCATCATGGACGCGTCCGATCAAGTAATCCGCATGGGTTTGCAGCGTCTGCTCATCCAGATCCCGGTCCACCACTGCATAGATCAGAAGTCCATCTTGGTCGCACAGGTAGTAGGAGTACTCTTCGGGCAGTTCCAGAACAGAACTGCGGCTTTTTGCCTGTTGGATGAACACATCCATAGCAAATACATCTCCCTCATTGGACAATTCCTGAGAGATGGTCACCACTCGCTTACCGCTGATGACATCGGTATAGGCATCGCTGCACACCGGCTCCCCCTCTGCCTCCAGAGCCTGTTGATACCACATCGTATCCTGATAACGATCGTCCTCATCTCCATCCCAGGGATTGGCGGCGATGATTTTCCCATCCACCACCGCATAGGGGTCTACTGCGCCTTCCCCAAGAATGTTAATCAGTTTGGAAAAATACCCCCGAATCCAGTGCTGCATCTCATCCAAATCAGTTTCATTGGATTGGAGTTCCTCGATATACTGGCTGGCCAGCATGACATTTTTCTCCATGTTGTCCAGGAGCAGTTCCTCCTCCAGCGCATAGCTCCTGGCCAGAGCGCTGCCCAAATTCTGCGTATTTTGCAGCAGCCTGGTACGCACCAGCAGGATGGCAGTCCCCAGCAGGGCAGCCGTCACAACCAAGAGCAGCACGCTGACCACCAAATGGTTTTTCCTACGAGGCATATGTTCAAATTTTTTCGTCATCATTTTTACTCCGTTTCACAGGCTTCTCCAGTTCGGCCAGGCTCCACGCCCGTCCTGCAGCGGCGGCGATCATTGCCGGCCCGCTGGTAAAATACCCGTTTATCCTCATACATTTTCAAATCCATCACATGGAAAAACAGATCCATGCCCATTGTATTGTCGAACTCCGCCGCACCCATGGACAAAGAGATCCGGCAGGGTGCTGCTCCGGACGCGTTATACGTTTCCAATTTCTGGTTTACCTGCTGCCGGAAAGTCAGCCCATCAGGTTCCCGGGCGTTTTCCAGCAGGACCACAAACTCATCCCCGCCATACCGGACAACTGCGCCTTTTTCGCCCACGGTGGCCTGCAAAACCCTTCCTACAGTCTGCAGCACCTGATCTCCAATCTGATGACCATACGTGTCATTGATGTGCTTGAAGTCATTGACATCCAGCATGATTCCCAGGACATGGCTCCCCTTCTGCATTTTTCGCGTCAAATAGTCCATGTAATGCAGCAGATAGCTGCGGTTATACAGATTGGTCAGCGTGTCAAGAAAAACCCGTTCATTTTGCAGGTTAATGTACAAAGACGTCAGGCCAAAAGCCGTAGAGACCCAGATCAGCGCCAGTCCATAGTTGCAAAACTGGATGATGCTGCAAAGAAATATCGGAGTTAAAAACAGCATAACCGGCATAAACAGATATTTGTTGGTCTGATTCCGATACCGAAAAACCAGCACTGCCCCATAAGACAGATAGCAATACGTCACCACATAGGTAATCCAAACCCAAGAGGCGCGATAGTACACATTGTCCGGGGTGACCCAGAAGAAAACTTCGGTAAACAAATTTCCAACACACATCAGGCACACCACGACAGCCGGAATAGCACCATAGATGTAATACTTCTTCAGTCTCCGTATATCCTCAAACAATTTGTAGTCAATGTATACACTCCAGGCGTATGAAAAAACCGCATTAAGCATAAACAGCACTGCGTTGGCAAGAATATTCATCTGCCGGGCGCCCCGGAAGCTCTCCTCATCCAACCAGAACGACAATGTCTCCAGCAGGCACAGCGTCAGGCACAGGCCGCACATCCCATCAAAAATCCGGCTGTCCAGAGAAACCATTTTCCCGTTTCTTCGCTTGCTGAGCAGCAGGACAACCATCAGACAGGCACCCAACCCATTGGCAACCAATACAGCCGGCATATTGATCGCGGACGATTCGTGTATCATCAGTGGTTCCATAAAAGGCCCCTCTCCATTCATATATCAGCAAAGTCCCATTTCCCCGGACTCTTCAAAACCATGCAAGGCAGCGCCGGAATGCAGGGCGAAACGCTGGATGCACGCTGTCCAAAAAGTCAGGTTCTCCGGCTTTCTCGCTGCTTCTGCCTTCCATTATACCACCTGTTTTTCAAAAATACAACTAAAATGAATATTGGCGGTCCGTTCCATTTGTTTTGCGAAATAGGCGTTGAATTTTCTGTTTATATTTGATATGATAGGAAAGGATTATTATCCGCGCAGCCCAGCTGCCGTGTCGAATCTATCCCAAAGCCAACGCCCGAAGGAGAAAAAGTATGGATCTTTTGGAACTAACCAAGGAAATCTGGAAAATCTACTATCTGGGCCCCATGGAAAGCAGTTTGGAAATGGCAAGCCTTCTGGATCCGGACTGTGTCATCATCGGCACCGGCCTTCAGGAATTCTATACAAATGTTTCGGACTTTCTCACCGCCATGACCATGGAGATGCAGGAGCGGGGAAACATTCAATTTCAGTTCCGGGATTTTTGGTGTCAGGAAACCGTATTGACGCCGGACGTACGGCTGGTGTACGGCCATGTCTATCTGTGGTGGGAGAGTGAGGACCACCGGATCTGCATCGACATGAATAACCGCTTTTCCATGCTCTATAAACAAACTGATGGTGCCTGGCGGATTGTTCACATCCACTTATCCACCCCCAACATAGACCAGCAGGAAGGGGAGTTTTATCCAAAAAGCCTGCAAGAGCAGATTCAGCAGTCTCAGGAACAGATTGAAACCCTGTCCAAGCTGGCCCAGCGTGACAGCCTTACCGGGCTGATGAATTACCGGACCTTTGAAGAACAGTTCAGCGCCATGGACAGGACCCACGCCTGGCTGTTTATCATTGACCTGGATAATTTCAAGCACGTCAATGACACCTATGGTCACCTGACCGGCAATACCGTCCTGCAAAAGCTGTCCCGGCTGCTGGCTACCACCCTCCGTTCAGATGATCTTGTGGGCCGAATGGGCGGGGATGAATTTATCCTCTTGTGCGGCGGACTAGGCAGTGAAGAAAATGCCTGTCACCTGGCTCAGCGGCTGCTCCGTCAGGTAACCGAAGCGGGGAAGGACTGCGATGCCTGGACCAGTATTTCCATGGGCATTACCCCGGTGCGGGAGGGAGAATCTCTGGAAAGCGCCTTTAAGCGGGCTGATACCGCCCTGTACGACGCGAAAAAAGCCGGAAAAAACCGATTCTGCTGCAAACTGTAACGAAGAATGCAATGAAAGCAATTCCCGACGGGCACTGGATGCCCGTCGGGAATTTTTCTGTTCTTTCAAATCAGCCGATCCTGCCTTCGTCCATGGCCTTGGCCAGTTCCTTGGCAAAATAGGTCAGGTAGATGTTCGCTCCGGCCCGGTAAGCCGCGGTAGCAATTTCGCACATGATGGAGGTCTCATCCACATAGCCCAGATTGCCGCAGGTCTTCACCATGGAGTATTCCCCGCTGACGCTGTAAGCCGCCACCGGCACATCGGTGATTTCCTTCACCCGGGTGATGATGTCGCCGTAAGCCATGGCGGGCTTCACCATCAGGATGTCCGCCCCCTCCTCCACATCGCTGAGGGCTTCCTTCACCGCCTCCCGGCTGTTGTGCCAGTCCATCTGGTAGGACTTCCGGTCACCGAAGGCCGGGGCGGAGCCGGCGGCCTCCCGGAAGGGACCGTAGAAGGAGGAGGCGTACTTCACCGCATAGGACATAATGGGAGTGTTGATCCGACCATTGCGGTCCAGCAGATCCCGGATGGCCGCCACCCGGCCGTCCATCATGTCGGACGGTGCCACCATGTCCGCCCCCGCTTCCACCTGGGACAGGGCGATTTTCGCCAGATATTCCAGGGTCTTGTCATTGTCCACATAGTCCCCGTCCAGAATGCCGCAGTGACCGTGGGAGGTATACTCGCACATGCACACATCGCCGATGATGTACAGTTCCGGGAACCGCTCCCTCATGGCCCGCATGGCCTGCTGAACCACGCCGTTCTGGGCATAGGCCTGGCTGCCGCAGGCGTCCTTGTGGTCGGGAATGCCGAAAACCATGATCTTATCCACACCGGCACTGAGCATTTCCTCCACCTTGTAGAGAACCCGGTCCATGCTGTAGCGGTACTGTCCCGCCATGGAGGGGATTTCCTCAATCTTGTTCTCCCCTTCCACCACAAACAGCGGATAGATCAGGGAGCTCTTGCTCATCCGGGTTTCCCGCACCATTTTCCGCAGGGTGTCGCTGGTGCGCAGGCGGCGGGGTCTGTGAATCATTTCCATTATACTTCCTCCTTATCGCAATCCAGGGCCAGGGCCACCAGACCATCCAAGGTGGCAGTCTTGGCTGTTTTTGTGTGCATATGATACTGTTCTGCCTGGTCCTTGGTCTGAGCGCCGATGCACAGTGCCCGGACCTGGGACAGATCCTCCTGTCCCGCCGCCGCGGCAAACCCCCGAACGGCGGAGCCGCTGGCAAAGATGGCCCAGGTACGCTCATCCAGCAGTTCCATGGGTTTCAGAATGGGCGGAATGGTATTGGTTTTTTCATAAACAGACACCGCCGCAATCTCTACGCCGGGCAGGTCCGTCAGATATTTCTTCAGCCCGGGCGTCTCTCCGGCGGCGCAGGGAAGGAACACCTTATCTCCCGGCCGGAGCTGTTCGGTCAGGGCCTTGGCCAGCCCCTGAGCATCATAGGTTTCCGGCACCACATCCGGGAAAATATCCCGTTTTTCCAGTTCTTTGGCGGTTCCCGGTCCCAAGGCGGCAATCCGCAGATTCGCCAGGCACCGGATGTCTTTCCGCTGGGCTTTCAGCACCTGGAAGAAAGCAGACGCTCCGGAAGGGCTGGTGAAAACCAGCCAGCTGCAATTTGCCAAAGCCTCCAGGGAAGCCTCCGGCAGCGCCCGGGTTTGCATGGTGGGAAATTCCACCACTTCCGCTCCCAGTTCCCGCAGCCGGCGGGTCAGTTCCGAAGCCCGCTCCCGGGGACGGGTCACCAGGAACCGCTTTCCGAACAGCGGACGATTTTCCGCCCAGGCAAACTCTTCCGCCAGGGCGCAGACCTTCCCCACTACGATGATGGAAGGGGCTTCCATGGCCGCTGCCGCTTCCGGCAGGCTGGAAACCGTGGCCACCACCCGCTTCTGGTAAGCAGAGGTGCCCCGGTGTAGAACCGCCGCCGGCATATCCGGGTTCATTCCCGCCGCCAGCAGTCCTTCACAGATGGCCTTCAAAGCCGTCACGCCCATGAGGAACACCAGGGTTCCCCTGGTGCGCACCAATGCCTCAAAATCAATGTCCAGGGGCTGGTCCTTTTTCTTGTGGGCCGTGATGATATGTACCGAGGAGCAGAAGTCCCGGTGGGTCACCGGAATGCCGTTGTAAGCCGGCACCGCAATGGCCGAGGTAATGCCCGGCACGATCTCATAGGGCACTCCATTCTGGTGCAGCAGCTCCAGCTCTTCCCCGCCCCGTCCGAACAGGAAGGGGTCGCCGCCTTTCAGCCGCACCACCATCCGGCCCTTCAGGGCCTGCTCCAGCAGAATCTCATTGATCTGCCACTGGGAACGGGTATGATTTCCTGCCCGTTTGCCCACGTTGATACACTCCGCTTCCGGGGGGACCAGGGAAAGCACCGCATCCCCCACCAGAGCGTCATAGACCACCACTTCCGCCTGGGCCAACAGCTCTCTTGCCCGGCAGGTCATCAGGCCCACATCTCCCGGACCTGCGCCAATCAAATATACCTTTCCCGTCATCGTGCCGGTTCCTCCTCTTCCACCGCCGCTTTCAGCTGATCCGCCAGCCGGATGCCGAGCAGCTCCGGTTCCGATACCGGCCCGGACAGCGCTCCCACCCGGTGACGGCCGGTGGTTTCACTATAGTATAATCCCCGCAGGCGAAGATTTTCTCCCTCCATCCGGGCGAAAGCCGCAATGGGACTGGAGCAGCCCCCGTCCAGCCGCCGGACAAAGGCCCGCTCCGCCAGAATGCAGGCGGTGGCCTCCGGGTCAAAGAAATCATTCAGGACATGGTAATCCCCGTCTTTCCGGCCCTGGACACAGAGAATGCCTTGCCCGGCGGCGGGAATCATCTCTTCGGTGGTAAAGTACCGGCTGATCCGATTCTCCAGGCCCAGCCGTTTCAGTCCCGCTGCGGCCAGAATCAGGGCACCGTACTGTCCTTCGTCCAGCTTGTTCAGTCGGGTGAGCACATTCCCCCGGACGCCCTGGAAGGTCACATCCGGATACAGGTCCTGAAGCTGGATCATCCGGCGGCGGCTGGAGCAGCCCACAGGCTTGCTCCGGTCCCACTGTGTGCAGCCCAGAGGCAGCACCAGCACATCCCGGGGGTCCTCCCGCTGGGAAAAGCCCAGCAGGGGCAGGTCTTCCTCCACCACCATGGGCAAATCCTTGCTGGAATGCACCGACAAGTCGCTGCGGCCGTCCCGCAGCGACTGATCCAGCTCCCTGACAAACAGTCCTTTGCCTCCGATTTTGTCCAGGCTCCGGTCCAGAATTTTATCTCCCGTGGTCTTCATGGTCACCAGGGGTGCTTCCACCCCCTTGCTCTCCAGGTACCGGGCTACAATTTCCGATTGAATCACCGCCAGCCGGCTCTCCCGGCTGCCGATTCGCAGCTGCGTCATAGGTTCTCCCCCTTTTCTCCGTCCGGCTCCCGCCCAAAGAAAAACGGCCATGCCCATGCACCGGGAGGTGCTGCGGACATGACCGGCACCCTCCGGCGGCCGTGGCTCGCGGCGCGGAAGCAGGAATCCGCCCCCGGCATTCTGGCTCCGATGGCTGGCATCGTCACAGTAGCGGCACTGCACAGGTTTCACACCTGTTTCCCCGGGGAGCGGAGCGGCAAATTCATCTGCCTATTAGCATACTATTTTCCTTCCCGTCCGTCAAGACCTTTTGTCCCCGGAGCGGCAGAAAGCCCCCGAATTCCGGGCATTTCTCCCGGTTCGGGGGCTTCAAGAATTATTTCACCAGGCGCACCCGCAGCACGCCCTCCATCCCGGACAGCTGCTCCAGCACCGCTTCCGAGGGGCTGTGATCCAGATCCAGCATGGTGTAGGCGAATTCGCCCCGGCTCTTGTTCATCAGGCCGTCAATGTTGATGTTCTCTCCGGCAATGGCGGCGGTAAACTGACCCAGGGAGTTGGGAATGTTCCGGTGCAGCAGGGTTACCCGGCTGGCAGCCCTGCACTGGCCCATATCGCAGTTGGGATAGTTCACGGAATTCTTGATGTTGCCGTTTTCCAGGTAGTCCATCAGCTCCGTCACCGCCATTTGGGCGCAGTTGTCCTCAGATTCCTCCGTAGAAGCGCCCAGGTGGGGAATGGCGATGCAGCCGGGCATATTGGCGGTCTTTTCATTGGGGAAGTCGGTGACATACCGGGCCACCTTACCGCTGGCCAGAGCTGCGGCCATGGCTTCGTCGTCCACCAGCAGGTCCCGGGCGAAGTTCAGGATGATTACCCCGTCCTTCATCTTGGAAATGGCCTCGGCGTTGATCATCTTCCTGGTGTCGTCCAGCAGCGGAGTATGCAGGGAAAGGATGTCGCACTGGGCGTACAGCTCCTCCCGGTTGTTCACCCGGACAATGTGGCTGTCCAGATGCCATGCAGCGTCAATGGAGATAAAGGGGTCGCAGCCGTAGACCTTCATCCCCAGTCCCCGGGCGGCATTGGCCAGAGGGCCGCCTACTGCACCCAGGCCGATAACGCCCAGGCTCTTGCCCCGGATCTCATGGCCGGCAAACTGGGACTTGCCCTTCTCCACCAGGCGGGCCACATCGGAGCTGCCCTTGATGGACTGCACCCAGTTGATGCCGCCCACCACATCCCGGCAGGCCAGAAGCATGCCGCACAGGGTCATCTCCATCACGGAGTTGGCGTTGGCGCCGGGGGTATTGAACACCACAATGCCCTTTTCGGCGCAGGTGGTCAGGGGAATGTTGTTCACACCGGCACCTGCCCGGGCCACTGCCAGCAGACCTTCCGGCAGGTGCATCTCGTGCATATTGGCGCTGCGCACCAGCACCGCATCCGCCTGCTCCAGGTCGTCCACGGTCTGGTAGTCCTTCGTCCACAGGGCCATGCCCTTGGGAGAAATTTTATTCAGAGAGTGAATGTGATACATGATAATTCCTCTTTTCTGTGGGTTTTCCGGAGTTACAGGCGGTTTTTCTGCTCAAAGTCCGCCATGAACTCCACCAGCTTCTCCACACCCTCCTGGGGCATGGCGTTGTAGATGCTGGCCCGCATGCCGCCCACGGTGCGGTGGCCCTTCAGATTCACGAAGCCTGCGGCTTCTGCCTCCTTGACGAACTTGGCGTCCAGCTCCTGGCTGCCGGTGACAAAGGGCACGTTCATCAGGGAGCGGTCCTTCTTCTCTACCGTGCCGTGGAACAGCTGGCTTCCATCCAGGAAGTCGTAGAGCACCTTGGCCTTGCGGACGTTGCGTTCTTTCATAACCTCCAGGCCGCCCATGTTCAGCAGCCACTGGAACACCTTTCCGCAGATGTAGATGCCGTAGGTCGGAGGGGTATTATACATGGAACCATTGTCGGCGTGGGTCTTGTAGCGCAGCATGGTGGGGGTGCCGGGAAGCACATCCTCGGTAATCAGATCCTCCCGGATGATGGCAATGACCACGCCCGCGGGGCCTACATTCTTCTGCACCCCGCCGTAGAGCATTCCGTACTTGGTGACATCCACAGGCTCCGACAGAAAGCACGAGGAAATATCCGACACCAGGGGCTTTCCCTTGGTATTGGGCAGGGTCCAGAATTTGGTGCCGTAGATGGTATTGTTCTCGCAGATGTACACATAATCCGCGTTTTCACTGATGGGCAGATCGGAGCAGTCCGGAATATAGCTGAAGGTCCGGTCCGCAGAGGAGGCCACCGCATTGGCCTGACCATAGAACTTTGCCTCCTGCCAGGCTTTCTTGGCCCACTGGCCGGTAACAATATAGTCCGCCACCCGATTCTTCATCAGGTTCATGGGGATCATGGCAAACTGTTGGCTGGCGCCCCCCTGGAGGAACAGCACCTTGTAGTTGTCGGGAATCCCCATGAGCTTGCGCAGATCCGCCTCGGCCTGATCGATGATGGATTGGAAGGCCTTGGAGCGGTGACTCATCTCCATCACGGACATTCCGGTTCCCCGATAATCCAGCATCTCGGCAGCTGCTTCCCGCAGCACGCTTTCCGGCAGCACCGCCGGTCCTGCGGAAAAATTGAACACTCTTGCCATTTTCTCTTCCTCCTGTTCTGAATTTTTCGGATGTGGGTTTATTTCTGTAAAAAGCGCTCCATCAGCCGGCAACCCTGGGGCTCGAAGATGCCCGTCTCCCGGGCTTCCGCCTCGCTGTAGCGGCGGCAGGTCCGGCGCTGACAGGTGCTGTCATAGATTACATAGGGCACGGCGTCCCCGGTGTGGGTCCGCAGCCGCAGAAGATTGGGGTGATCCGGCAGAAGCAGAATCCGGAAGTCCTCTCCAGCGCGCTCCATGGCCTGCTTCACCGGGGCCAGGACTCGGCTGTCCAGATATTCAATGGCCTTTACCTTTTCAAAAGGAAGACCCTGGTGGGCCATTTCGTCCGGCGCTTCCACATGGATATAGACGAAATCGCAGCCGTCTTTCAGCAGGGCGTCGATGGCCGCCTGGGCCTTGCCCTCCCAGTTGGTGTCGATGGAGCCCGTAGCTCCCGGCACCTGATAGATTTTCATTCCCGCCCCCACGGCGATGCCCTTGAGCAGATCCACGGCGGAAACCATGCCCCCTGTCAGACCGGTCTTCTCCCGGAACGAACTCAGGTTGGGACGGGTGCCCGCTCCCCAGTACCACAGGGAGTTGGCCTTCCGCTTGCCCTGGGCAGCCCGGGCCAGGTTCAGGGGATGATTGTTGAGGATGTCAAAGCTCCGCTCCATAAAGTCCCGGAGTACCGGCTCCTGGGGCAGCCAGGGGCCGATGACCTTGGCCAGATGATCATGGGGCGGCTCCAGTCGGGCCAGCCGTCCGTGCTTCCATACCATAATATGACGGTAGCTGGTGCCGGTATAGAACTGAAATTCCGAGCTATTGAACTGCCGGCGGATTTCCTCCATGAGCACATCCGCATCGGCGGTAGAAATCTCACCGGAACTGTGATCCACAATGGTCTTTTCCTCGTAGGGCTCCGGCTCCGTCAGGGTCACCAGGTTGCAGCGGAAGACCACATCGTCCGGGGCCATCTCCACGCCCACGCTCAGCGCTTCCAAGGGAGATCGTCCGGTAAACTCCGTCAGAGGATCGTAGCCCATGACAGACAGGTTCGCCACCTCGCTGCCAGGGGACATTCCAGCGGGCACGTTCTGCACCATGCCCAGCTCTCCTTTGGCCGCCAGGTCGTCCATGGTGAGGATTCTGGCATACTCCAGAGGCGTTTTGCCGCCCAGCTCCTCCACCGGTTCGTCCGACATTCCGTCGCCCAAAACCACAATGTATTTCATCCGCTCTCTCCTTTTCCCGAGGATTTATGTCCGCATCGCATAGACATATGAAAGTTGTCACTATCTTACCATCCTTCCCGCCACAATACAATATGAAAAACTACCTGAAAATGTGCTTGGGAATCCCGAAAATCTGGTCAAATTGGCAAGATGTGTTACAGTCCCTTTTGCGGGTCACTCTGTTCTTCAGTTTTTCCCCAGATCCAGAAAGAGAGCAGCAGGTACAGGCGCTGCCCCGGGTCCTCCAGATCGGTCTGGATCAGGGCCTGGATCTTCTCCAGCCGGTACAGCAGCGTGGTCCGGTGGATGATCAGGGCCTGGGCAGTCCGGGGAACGTTTCGCTCCTGAAGCAGATAGACCCGAAGGGTCTCAAAATACTGGGTGCCTTTTTCCTGATCATGGCGGCGCAGTATTCGGAGCGTGGGAGAAATCAGATGTTCCGGCTGCAAAGGCGCCGGCAGGTTGTTCAGGATGTGGGTCAGCACGCACTCCGAGAAAAAGACAATCCACTTTTCACTGCGCATGTGAAACGCCCGGTTCAGGGCCACATCTGCCTCATAATAGGCAAGATTCAGCTCCCGCAAACCGGAAACCGGAGACGATACTCCCGCATACAGGCAGTAATCCCGGCACAGCGGCGCCAGCTGATGCCGCAATTGGGAGGCTGACATGGGCTGGCGTGTCATGTTCATCACCAGGCACTGCTCATGGCCCGTAAATAATATGTAGCTGCCCGGGAACATCTGGAACAGATCGCTGTGAAGCACATGCTCCAGAATGGTTGCCGCCGGGGTCTGCTGGCTTTTCAGCCGGGCACAGAGGAACTGGTCCGACTGACTCCAGTGGAGGGTGGTCAGCAGCTGATTCAAATCCGATGGCTCCGGCTGGTTTCCCTGGAGCAGGGTGAACACAATATCATCCATACTCTGGTACTGCCGCTGTCCGCCCAGCTGCTTCCTTCCCAGAAGGAACACCGCCCCCTGGGCCAACACCTCCGCCAGCAGGAAATCCCGGTGGCGGAAGGGCCGGTTACTCTGAATCACCAGCAGCCGCCCCTGGTACACCGTGGCATCCCACAGGTTTACATACAAAGAACTGGGGGCTCCGCCGGTGCCCTCCCAGATCTTCGCGCCCCGGAAGGCATAGGTTTCCAGATAGTCGCTGTCCTGCTTGAAGTCCTCCACAATCACCCGAGGTACAAATCCCTTTGTAGACGATGCCACATATTCCGGCGCCATAATGGTTTCCATGCTCTGGGACATGGCAGTCATAATGAACCAGTCGTCATGAATACAAACCGGATTTTCCAGCAGTTCCTCCCCCAGGTCGCACAGCGACTGCACCCCCAGGTTGTGAAACACCACCTGATCCACTCGGTACTGAATCTGCTGGCACTGGGAAAAGAATTCCAGCAGAAAATTCAGCAGATCCTCTCCCGTCAGGTCGGGACAGCACAGGTGGTTTGCCTTTCCGGGGATATCCCAGGCGCTGGCATAGGCACAGGTGTCCACCGGAAAATCCGCCTCCGGCCGGTTAAGAAGATAAATTAGATCCCTTTGTACACTCTGCCCCGGATGGTAGACCCGCACTCCCCGGTAGTGGAGATTTTTGTCGGAAATGACAGAGCGGCAATCCAGCCCCTTGGGTTCAAAAGCCTCGCAGATCATCTCCATGGTGGGTAAAAACTGAAGCAGCTGCCTGGAGTCCATCGGCACCGTCCTCCCTTTTCTGATTTCCATCTATTCTATCCTCATTTTTGTGGATTGTAAAGAGTCGAAATGCGAAATATGTGGAAAATCGTCTCAGGAGTTTTGAGCGAATTGACAAAAGAAATGGATGGTGATACCATGTACATGGATGTAATGAACAAATTTCTTGTCCGGGTCTCAGCACGTTTTTGCGGATGCCCGGCGGTTATGTTCTGCGTTTTTACGTCATTTTACCAATTTCATATGGAGGAAGAAACTTATGTTGACTGCAAAAGAAAACATGCGTGAAGTCGTTCGTGGCGGAAACCCCGATCGTTTTGTCAACCAGTACGAGGCAGTCGCCCTTCTGGTTCATCCCTATCTGATGAGCTCCCCCTCGGTGAAAAAGGGCGGCCCGGATGTGGTTAACCCCTGGGGCGTTACCAACTCCTTCCCCGCCAATGTTCCCGGCGCTTTCCCCGTACATACTCCCGACAAGATCGTCCTGAAGGACATTGAGCACTGGCAGGACTATGTAAAGGCTCCTTCCCTGAAGTTCTCTCAGGGTCTGTGGGATGCCGCCAAGGCAATGTATGACGCAGTAGACGGAACCAAGGCTTACAAGGCTTCCTTCGTTGCGCCCGGCCTGTTCGAACAGTGTCATCACCTGATGTCCATCCAGGAAGCTCTGATGAGCTATATGGAATACCCCGATGAGATGCACGATCTGATTAAGTACCTGACCGACTGGGAACTGGAACTGGCCGAGGGCATCTGCTCCAACCTGCATCCCGACGCACTGTTCCATCACGACGACTGGGGCAGCGAAATTAACTCCTTCCTGCGTCCCTCCATTTTTGAGGACTTCTTCCTGGAGCCCTATCAGCAGATCTATGGCTACTACAAGAGCCACGGTGTAGAACTGATCATCCATCACTCCGACAGTTATTGCGCCAACCTCCTGCCCACTATGATCGATATGGGCATCGACGTGTGGCAGGGCTGCATGAAGTCCAACAACGTCCCCGAACTGATCAAGAAGTACGGCGGCAAGATCAGCTTCATGGGCGAAATCGACAACAAGCAGGTTGACTTCGAAGGCTGGACCCAGGCCGACTGCACCAAGGCCGCTGTGGAAGCCATGGAGCGCTGCGGCAACAAGTACTTCATCCCCTGCATCACCCAGGGAGGTCCTGGCTCTCTGTACGAAGGCACCTACAAGGGCATCTGGGACGCCATCGACAAGTACAACTGCGAGAAGTTCGGCTTGAAGCAGGAGGACATCGACAATGCTCGTCTGCCCATGAACATCATGTTCTGATTCATTCTGAATTTCTGAGGAGGAAACCATTGTTATGATTATTATTGGTGAAAAGATCAACGGTTCCATTCCTGTGGTTGCCGACGCCATCGCGCGCCGGGATGCGGACTTCATCAAGGCCCGCGCCATTGCTCAGGAGAAGGCCGGCGCTACTTTCATTGACTGCTGCGCCTCCGTCCCCGAGGATCAGGAAGTAGAGACCCTGCACTGGATGATCGACTGCATCCAGGAGGTCTGCGATCTGCCCATCGCCGTGGACAGCCCCAGCGCCGAAGTGCTGGCCCAGGCTTACAAGTTCTGCAACAAGCCCGGCCTGATCAACTCCGTCTCCGGTGAAGGCAACAAGATCGACGTGATCTTCCCCATTCTGGCTGAGAACAAGGGCTGGCAGGTAATCGCCCTGCTGTCCGATGATACCGGTATTCCCAAGAATGCCGCTGACCGGCTGAAGGTCTTCGACAAGATCATGGCCAAGGCCAAGGAGTACGGCATCGCCCCCAACCGGATCCACATTGATCCCCTGGTGGAAATGCTCTGCACCTCCGAAAACGGCATTGAGACCAACGTAGAGGTCATCACCACCGTTCGCGAGAAGTATCCCTCCATTCACATCACCGCCGCCGTTTCCAACATCTCCTTCAACCTGCCTGTCCGGAAGATGATCAACCTGGGCTTCACCGTGCTGGCCATGAACGCCGGCCTGGACTCCGCCATCCTGGACCCCACCAACCGGGATATGATGGGCGTGATTTACGCCACCGAAGCTCTGCTGGGTCTGGACGACTACTGCATGGAGTACATCGGCGCTTATCGTGAAGGCTTGTTTGGCCCTGTCAAATAACCTATATACAAAAACGAAATCGACAAAGGAGTAACATGCTATGAGTATCGAAAAAGTTAATGATCTGGTTGTTCGCGGCAAGGCTAAGCTGGTTCCCGCTGCCGTGCAGGAAGCTCTGGACGAAGGCTGCGAGGCCTCCGCTCTGCTGGACACCATGATTGCCGCCATGGACGTTGTCGGCGAGAACTTCAAGAACGGTGAGATCTTCGTTCCCGAAATGCTGATCTCCGCCAAGGCCATGAAGAAGGGCGTTGAGGTTCTGAAGCCCCATCTGGCTACCGGCGCTACCGGCGCTCTGGGCAAGGTCATCATCGGCACCGTGGCCGGCGACCTGCATGACATCGGCAAGAACCTGGTTGCAATGATGATCGAGTCCGCCGGCTTCGAAGTCATCGACCTGGGCGTGGACGTTCCTGTGGAGAAGTTCCTGTCCACCTACGAGGAGAACCCCGACACCAAGATTATCGCCTGCTCCGCTCTGCTGACCACCACTATGCCCGCTCTGGAAGCCACCGTTGCCGCTGTCAACGCAGCTCCCTGGCGTTCCAAGGTTAAGGTCATGGTAGGCGGCGCTCCCATCACCCAGGAGTTCGCCGACAAGATCGGTGCAGATGCCTACACCCCCGACGCTGCTTCCGCTGCCAAGAGAGCAAAGGAACTGGTATCGTAATATCTACCAAATTGACAGGGGTCGATGCCATGGCATCGACCCCTCTTTCCGACTATAAAAGGAGGTTGCCTATGCAGCAGTATACCGTAACATTCCAGCCCGGCGGCACTGCGGTCACCGTACCCAAGGGCACCACGCTGCTTCAGGCTCAAATTCAGGCCGGACTGCCCACGGACGCCCCCTGCGGCGGTCAGGGCACCTGCGGAAAGTGCCGTGTTACCCTTGCGGATGGCTCCCAGGTACTGGCCTGTCAGACCAAGGTAGAGAAGGATATGACCGTTCTTCTGGGTCAGGCCCAGAAGGTCTCTATTCTCACCAATACCCTGGGTGTGGAAACCCAGCCCGACGGCACGGACAAGTATGTCCTTGCCTTTGACATCGGAACCACCACATTGGTTGCCTATCTTCTGGACGGCGTGACCGGCGCGCAGCTGGCCACCGCCAGCGCCATGAACCCCCAGAGTCAGTATGGCGCCGATGTAATCTCCCGGATTCAGCAGGTTCTGGACAAGGGCGGTGAAGAGATGCAGCGGTGCATTGTCCAGGCCCTGAGAAAGCTGACCCGGGAAGTGGCAAAGAAGGCCGGAATCGCACCGGAAGAAATCACCGTCTGCGCGGTGGTGGGCAACACCGCCATGCACCACCTGCTTCTGGGCATTCACCCTGCCTCTCTGGTTACGCCGCCCTATATGCCCACAGTATACGAAGCAATGGAACTGGACGCCAATCAATGGCTGCCTGCCAGCGGTAAGATCCGGATGCTGCCCAATATCGCCGGGTTTGTGGGCGGTGACACCGTGGGATGTATGGTTTCCACCCGATTCGACCAGCAGCAGGATCTGACCCTGCTCATTGACATCGGTACCAACGGCGAAATGGTTCTGGGCAACACCCAGCGGCGAATTACCTGTTCCACCGCTGCCGGTCCTGCCTTTGAGGGCGCCAAGATCTCCTGCGGAATGCGGGGCGCCCCCGGCGCTGTGGATCACGTCACGCTGGAGAACGGAGAGATCCGCTATCATGTAATCGGCGATACAGATCCCATTGGCCTGTGCGGCTCCGGCCTGCTGGATCTGGTAGCGGTGCTGTTGGAGACCGGCGACATTGACGAATCCGGGCGGCTGGAGGGAAAAACCTACCATCTGTGCCCCAACGTGGATCTGACTCAGAAAGATGTCCGGGAAGTGCAGCTGGCAAAAGCCGCCATCCGGACAGGCATCGAGCTTCTGGCCAAGACCTTCGGCGCCTCCATTGACCAGATACAGAAGGTGTACCTGGCCGGCGCATTTGGCAACTACCTCACCCCTGCCTCCGCCTGTCGGATCGGCATGATCCCCCCGGTGCTGGTGGACCGGATTGTGCCCATTGGCAACGCCGCCGGAGAAGGATCCAAGCTGTGCGCCCTGAGCCGGAAGGAGTACGCCTACAGCCAGAAGCTGGCCAAAGAAACGGAATTCCTGGAATTGGCCAGTCTGCCCCAATTTCAGGATCAATTTGTAGACGCATTGGAATTTTCGGAGGATGAAGAATCGTGACTTATGAACAACTGGCTGATCTGGCCCGGGATGCGGGCTTTACCAACTGGGCAAAGCTGGATGTATCCACCATTGATTTGAAGCAAGAAGTCCGGGACATGTGCGCAGTCAACACCTGCGGAATGTACAACAAGCGCTGGAGCTGCCCGCCGGGCTGCGGAACCCTGGAAGAATGCACCAAAAATCTCAAGTCCATGAGCCATGGAATTCTGGTGCAGACGGTGGGAGATGTGGAGGATGGTTTCGATATTGAAGCCATGGCGGAAATCGAGGTCAACCACAAGGCACATTTCAACGCCATGCATCAAGCCCTTCTGAAGCTGGGCATTCCCATTTTGGCTCTGGGCGCCGGCTGCTGCACCAAGTGCAAGGAATGCACCTATCCGGACGCGCCCTGCCGCTTCCCCAAGGAGATGGTTTCCTCCATGGAAGCCTACGGCATGCTGGTGCTGGAGGTTTGCAAAGCCAACGGACTCAAGTATTACTACGGTTCGGACAAAATGGCCTACAATGCCTGTTTCCTGGTAAAAGACAGCGAATAATGCAAAAATATCGCCGGAAGGGATTCCTTCCGGCGATATTTTTAATCAGAAAAAACGCGTCTGGCAATATCGCTGAGGATTTTGGCCGACAGATCTACACCGAAGCGGCTGCTGTCCAGCATGATATGCCGATGATCCAGCACGCTGCGCACATCCCCCGAGAACTGAAGTCGATAGATTTCTCTGGCCCGATCCACCTCGGCGATGGCCCGTTTGGCGGCGGATGCATCCATCCCGTATTCCCGGATGCAGTTGGCCAGCCGCTTTTCGTAAGGGGCATAGATGTAGATGTTCAGGCACCGGGGATGGTCCCGCAGGACGCTGTCCGCGCAGCGGCCTACAATGATGCAGGATTCCTTCTGGGCCAAGTCCCGGATGATGTTGGACTGAATCTCGAAGGTCTCTTTCTGGGTGCTGATCAGCCCCATTCCCAGGGGATAGCGAAGGTTGGTGAAAAAAGACGCTCCGGTTTCCTCCACCTTGCTTACGTAGGACACGGAAAGTCCCAGACGCTTGGCGGTTTCTTCCACAATATCCCGGTCATAAAAGTTGATTCCCAATTCCCCGGACATACTCTGAGCGATGGCCCGGCCCATACTGGCAAACTGCCGGGACAAGGTGATCACATAAGGCTTCATACGCACTTACTCCTTTACAAGAACCGGCTGTTTCGCACGGCGTTTCTGAATGGAACGGACGACGCAGGACAGGGAGAAGTTGATCACGAAGTAGATGACACAGGCCACGCCGAACAGGACAAACACATCAGACACGTTCACCTGTCCGGTGCCGTTGTAAGCGTAGGCAGAGCTGAGCAGCTGGCGGGTTCTGGCCATCAGCTCAATCACCGCCACATTGGCCAGATAACTGGAGTCCTTGATGGTGGTAATCACCTGGCTGAGCAAAGTGGGAATGATGTTGCGATAGGCCTGGGGCAGCACAATGTAGACCATGATCTGGACAATGTTGAAGCCCTGGGAGTGCCCTGCCTCGAACTGGCCGTGTGCAACAGAGTTCAGTCCGCCCCGGACGATCTCCGCGATAACCGAGGAAGTAAACAGGATCAGGGCCGTGGCCGCCTTGAACAGGAGCTTCACTTCCACCGTGGTCAGGCCCAGCATTTTGTGGTTCAGGAATTTGGGAGTGGGACAGAAGACCAGGCAGATGAAAATCCACAGCAGCAGCGGCGTATTCCGGAATACTTCAATGTAAATACTGGCCAGCCACCGGAAAATCCGGGTGCGGCCTGTGGTGCAGTAGTTGCGGACCATGGCCAGTATTGACCCCAGCAGGATACCCACCGCCACCGCAACCACTGCAATCAGCAGGGTGAACGCCACGCCCTTGAGCAGAAACTGAATAATGGCAGGGTTTTTCAGCATGGAAAAGCTGGCAGCAATTGTACTCATAGACCCACCTTACCCTTCTGCCGCGGCAGTTGCTGCCACAGTCCGTTCTTTCTCCCGCATCTTCAGAGACTGCTCCCACTTGCTGGCCAAGTTGGACAGGGGGAAGCAAATTACGAAGAACATCAGTCCGCTGACCAGGTAAGCCGGAGCGTAAGCGCCGCCGGTACTGGCGCCGGTGACAAAACTGTAGGTCAGGGAGATCAAGTCAGCGCCGCCCACAATGTACAGGCAGGAGGTGTTCTTAATCAGGTTCACCACCTGGTTGACCATGGGAGGCAGGATGATTTTGATGCTCTGAGGCAGGATGATGTGGTACATCATGCCGGCGTAGTGGAAGCCCTGGGAATGGGCCGCCTCAAACTGACCCTTGGGAATGGATTGAATACCCGCCCGAATGACCTCGGACATGTAGGCTCCGGTGTATACCCCCAGGGCAATCACGCCGGTTACCAGGATTCCCAGGCTCTTCCCGGCAAATGCCAGAGCGTAATACAGGAAACACAGCTGAAGCAGCAAAGGCGTATTCTGAATCAATTCCACATAGACACGGGCGATGCCCCGCAGAATTTTATTGCCGCAGGTTGCCATCAGGCCAAAGATAATTCCCAATGCAAACGCCAGAATCAGGGCAAAAAAGGCGGTCTCCACCGTATTGAGCAGTCCCAGCAAAAATGTGCTGCGGTAGGTCCACACCTTGGCCCACGCTTCGGCGCTGAGCAATCCAGACATACGCCGCACCTCCTTCAAAAATAGTCAAATGTGTTTGGAACAAAACAGAGGGCTCCGCAGCCTCGGAGCCCTCCTTCTCTGTAAGCGATCAGCCCAGTCCGTAGGTCTCGATCAGGCCGTTAATGGTGCCGTCCTCCAGCCAGCCGGTAACCAGTTCTTCACACACGGCGGAGAAGCCGGAACCCTTGGTGGTGGCAATGCCGTATTCCTGAGGAGCGAATTCCTCTTCGATGTAAGTACGGCTGTCGGTGTTGTAAATGGCCAGGATGGACTTGTCCACGCTGAAAGCCTGAACCTCGTTGGCACTCAGGGCGGTGGAAATGGCGGGATAGTCCTCGTACTGACGGAAGGAAACGAATTCCGTCCAGGTTGCGGGATCAAAGGTGTCAGGATCAAAGCCCTCACCGTCGATGATGCCGTTGTCAATCAGAGCCTGCACCACGGACTTTGCGGAAGTGGAGCCGGAGGAAACGCCGATGACAGCGCCTTCCAGATCAGCCAGGGAGGTGATGCCGGAGTCCTTCTCTACCAGCACGGTAACATGGTCGGTGTAGTAGGGAGTGGTGAAGTCCCAGGACTGTTTCCGCTCTTCGGTGATGGTGAAGGTAGCCAGCACGCAGTCGATATCACCGGAGTCCAGCAGCTCGGAACGGGTGGCGGCGGTGACGGTGGTGAATTCCACATCCACGCCCAAGTGTTCGGCAATCATATTGGCCAGGTCAATTTCCATGCCGGAATACTCACCGGTCAGGGTATCCTGGAAGCCGAAGCCTTCCACAGCGTTCTTCACGCCAACCCGCAGCACACCACGGTCAATGATGGCCTGAACGTCTTCCGCATAGCCTTCAGCAGGGGCAGCGGTCTCGCCGGAACCGGCGGCAGCAGCGGTGGTCTCCGTTGCCGCATCCGAGCCGCAGCCTGCCAGCAGGCCCAGGCACATGCATACCAACAAAGCAATGGACAAGAACTTTTTCATAATCGTTTACCTCCTCAATAGCTGTATCCTAACAGACGTTCCGCCTGTCATGCACATTCTGTTGGCCGGGCACTCCGACCGGGAATCAGCGAATGATCTTTCCCAGGAACTGGCGAACCCGCTCATTCTGGGGATTGACGAAGAAGTGCTCCGGGGTGCCCTCTTCAATGATTTCTCCCCGGTGCATGAACACTACCCGATCCGCAACCTGCCGGGCAAAGCCCATTTCGTGGGTTACCACCACCATGGTGATATTCTCCTTTGCAAGCTTGATCATCACATCCAGCACTTCCTGGATGGTCTCCGGGTCCAGTGCGGAGGTGGGCTCGTCAAACAGGATTATCTTTGTCTGGGCGCACAAGGCGCGGGCGATGGCAATTCTCTGCTGCTGGCCACCGGACAGAGTGGAGGGATACACATGGGCCTTGTCCCGCAGCCCAACCACATCCAGATAGTGGTAGGCCAGCTCTTCCGCCTCCGCCTTGCTCTTGTGATGCAGTTTCATGGGGGCCAGCGTCAGATTCTTCAGCACTGTCAGATGGGGGTAGAGGTTGAACTGCTGGAACACCATGGAGACATTATCCCGAACAATTTTGGTCTTGTTCTTACTGGTAATTTCCTTCCCATTGATGTACACATGACCGCTGGTGGGTTCCTCCAGGAAGTTCATACAGCGAACGGTGGTGGATTTTCCGGAACCGGAAGGTCCGATGATAACCAACTTCTCCCCTTCTGCAACTTCCAGGTTCACATCTTTCAAAACATGAAGATCGCCAAAAAATTTATTCACATTCACCAGCTTAATCATAGGCCGCCACTCCTCGTTTCAGAATACAACCTCCAAATTTCATTCCTGCAAAACAAGTCGCAATATGCCGGACAACTTGCATCAAAATGAATGTTTTTGAAGTGTGACTTGCATCATATTATAGCGGCTAATTACGTATTTGTCAAGTATTTCCTGGAAATAGATTTTTGTTTTCCAGAAAAAGACATTCCTAAGATTAACTGATCCAGTCCCATGCAGCCTCATTCTATCCTAATTTGACGTTTTGAATCACAAATATCTATAAATTGCAAAAAGCAGGTGCCGTTTCCGGCACCTGCTTTTAAAACCGAGAATCAAATTCGAATCAGCTCGTAAGTGTCTTCTCCCAAACCAATTTTCTTGGCATGGGTGATCTGGCTGCGCCAGTTGGTCTCCGGGAAGGAACCGGTCAGATTGTCCAGATCCGGCCGATTGGCCTTGGCCAGCTTGGAGTTGGGCATCACTGTCTGGGCATTCACCGCTTCGGCACAGGCAAGATCCAGCGCAACAGGATCAAAGGAAGCAAACATACCCACATCCGGCACGATCGGCACATCATTTTCCGGATGGCAGTCGCAATAGGGACTTACATCCCGCACCAGGCTGATGTGGAAGTGGGGTCGTCCGTCCAGAACTGCCTTGGTATACTCGGCGATCTTGCAATTCAGGATGGAAGTGGACTGGGCATAGGCGGAGTGGATGGCCTTCACCGGGCACACATCGATGCAGCGGCCGCAGCCCATGCACTTGGTCCAGTCGATGTGCATCTTCCCATTCTCCATCTGAGGGCCGTCGTGGGCGCAATACTTGGCACAGGTGCCGCAGCCCACACACTTGTCCTGATCCACTTCCGGACGGCCTTCGGAATGCATCTCCCGCTTGCCTGCATTGGAACCGGAGCCCATGCCCAGATTCTTCATGGCACCGCCGAAGCCCGCTTCCTCATGTCCCTTGAAGTGGGTCAGAGAGATCACAATATCCGCATCCATAATGGCCCGGCCAATTTTGGCGGTCTTCACATAGTCGCCGCCCACCACGGGCACGTCCACATCGTCCGTACCCTTCAGGCCATCGGCAATCAGGATATGGCAGCCAGTGGAATACGGGGTGAAGCCGTTTAAGTACGCAGTTTCCAGATGATCCAGGGCGTTCTTCCGGGAGCCCACATACATGGTATTGGCGTCGGTCAGGAAGGGCTTGCCTCCCAGATCCTTCACCAGATCCACAATCACCCGGGCATAGCCAGCCCGCAGGTGGGCCATGTTGCCCAGCTCGCCGAAATGAATTTTAATCGCAACGAACTTATCCTTGAAGTCAATTTTGTCCATGCCGGCACTGAGACACAGCCGTGCCAGTTTCTGGGGCAGGTTTTCCGACGTTCCAGTGCAGAAGTCGGTGAAATACACCTTGGATGCCATGGAAATACCTCCTAAAATATGGTTGCTTTCAGTTTACCCCCTCGGGGATATCTTGTCAAGTAGTGAAAAAACGCTCCGAACCCTGGGGCTCGGAGCGTTTCCAAAATTGCTGATTATTTGCCAGCGTTGGCAACCTGAGCGGCCACCTCGGCAGCGAAATCGTCAACCTTCTTCTCGATGCCTTCGCCCTTGACAAAGTGCACGGCATCCACGAAGGTCACCTTGCCGCCCAGCTTCTTGGCAGCGTCGGCAATGTAGCCAGCCACATCGCCCTTGAACAGGTCACCGCGGACAAACTCCTGCTGCAGCAAGCAGTTTTCCTTGTAGAAAGCGGCCAGCTTACCGGCAGCGATCTTCTCCTTCACAGCGGCGGGCTTGGAAGCCATCTTGGGATCGTTGTCCATCAGAGCCAGCTGGACAGTCATTTCCTTGTCCACATCAGCCTGAGGCACCTGGGTCTTGTCCCAGTACTTGGGGCCCATGGCAGCGATCTGCATCGCCACATTCTTGCCCAGCTCGGTGACGTCGATGTCACCTTCCACAGCCAGGTTCACCAGAACGCCGTGGGTACCGCCAGCGTGAACATAAGCCACGCTGGTGTTGTCGGCAAAGCGGGCGAAGCGGCGGATCTGAATGTTCTCGCCGATGGACATAACCTTCTCCTGCATGATCTCGGTGACGGTCAGCTTGGAGTTGGGGTAAGTGCAAGTCTTCAGAGCCTCCACATCAGCGGGGTTCTGCTCGGCAACCACCTGGGCCAGGTTCTTCACCAGATCCAGGAAAGCATCAGTCTTGGCAGCGAAGTCAGTCTCAGAGTTGACCTCGATCACCACGCCCACACCGCCGAACACGGCAGCGTAAGCCACGCCTTCAGCGGCAATCCGGTCAGCCTTCTTGGCAGCCTTGGCCAGGCCCTTTTCCCGGAGCCAGTCCACGGCCTTGTCCATGTCACCGTCGGTAGCCTGAAGGGCCTTCTTGCAGTCCATCATGCCGACGTTGGTCATTTCACGCAGTTTCTTAACGTCCTGTGCGGTAAAAGCCATTTTCGTATCCTCCCAAACGTGTTATCTGAACGTGTGTATCTGAAACTTATTCTGCTTCAGCAGCAGTCTCTTCCGCGGGAGCAGCAGCCTCGGCGGCCTCAGCAGCGTCCTCACCCTGACGGCCTTCGATGGCAGCGTTGGCCATGGTAGCGGCAATCAGGCGGATGGCACGGATGGCGTCATCGTTGCCGGGGATCACGTAGTCGATCTCATCAGGATCGCAGTTGGTATCCACAATGGCCACGATGGGGATGTTCAGCTTCCGGGCCTCAGCGATGGCGTTGCGCTCCTTCCGGGGGTCAACGATAAACAGAGCTGCGGGGATCTTCTTCATTTCCTTCACGCCACCCAGGTACTTCTCCAGCTTGGCAATCTCGCCCTGGTGCTTGATGACTTCCTTCTTGGGCAGCATGGCGAAGGTGCCGTCCTCTTCCATCTTCCGCAGCTGAGCCAGCCGGTCAATCCGGGTCCGCATGGTGCGGAAGTTGGTCAGCATGCCGCCCAGCCAACGGGCGTTCACATAGTAACCGCCGCAGCGGGCAGCCTCTTCCTTGATGGCGTCCTGGGCCTGCTTCTTGGTGCCCACGAACAGGACGTAACCGCCATTGGCGGACAGATCCCGGACAAAGTTGTAAGCCTCTTCCAGCTTCTTCACGGTCTTGGCCAGGTCAATGATGTAGATTCCGTTGCGCTCCGTGTAGATGTAGGGAGCCATTTTGGGGTTCCAGCGGCGGGTCTGATGACCGAAGTGCACGCCGGCTTCCAGCAGTTGCTTCATAGATACGACAGCCATTTTATAAATCTCCTTTTGTTTTTTCCTCCACCCCGATCATCCCGCGCTGCCCGCCGGAACCAGTTCCGGCACAGGGGTACGCGATCCCCGGGTGTGTGGCAGTAAAATGTCATGGGGTAAGCCCACGCTGATTCATTATACCGGATGAAAACCGGAATTGCAAGTAGTATTTCCAAAAAAATTCAGAAAAATTCCGGGTTTCCCATGCTATTTCTCCTTCCTCCCCCTCTGCGGCCGGCACTTGCGTCCATCTCTAGGATTTCCGGTATGCGGAGCAGTCTTCCCACGGCCCCTGCGGCAGAAAAAATACCGGGAGAAAACTCCCGGCATTTTTATTTCATTGCATCACTGAGGTGGTACCCCAGCAGAAACACCCACACCGAAGAATGGGCAAACAGGGTATAAAGGGCGTAGCCGAATAGTCCTCCGGTTACCAAGCGCCGCCAGTTGGTGCTTTCATAAGCGGTGAGCATCTGGCAGAAGCCATCCGCCACCATGGGAACCATCAGGCCCAGGCAAAGCAGCGGCGGAGTCTGCCACCAGAAAAATGTCACAAACCCCACGACTATTCCCAGAAGCTCTCCGGTACATCGGGCACAGACGGGAAACCGCTCCCCCTTCCAGTGGAAGGACCGGTCATCTCTGCAATGGCAGCCGCAGAGAATGGGCAGCCAGCGGTAACACCAGGTTTTCACAGGTCAGGCAATTCCCATGCCAATGCCAACGGCAAACATCAGGATGTAATACAAGATTCCGATACCCACACTGACCAGGGCGCCAATTCCCGCAGCCTTCGCGGTCTTGGGCTTGGTATCCTTCCAGACCAGGAACAATACCAGACCTACAATGGGAATGCAGCATCCCAGTACCCCCCAGCCAAAGCCGCCGTTGTCCACAACCTGGGGTTTGTTTTCCTGAGCCACACCACAGTGGGGGCAAACCGCTGCCCGGTCATCAATTTCTTGTCCGCAGTTTCTGCAAAATGCCATAGGAATCCCTCACTTTCTCTTTTTTCCCATTGGGATTAATTTTATTATACTGTTTATACCAGGAAAGTCAACAAAAAAGGATTCCCTTTTTCTCCCATTTTCGGGAGAAAAGAGAATCCCTTCTTCACATTTTTACTTATCCCCGATAGGGTTGGACATAGCGTTCATGGCTCAGGCTTTGTGGTCGGGCATAGGCGCCGGATACCAGCCCAAGCATGGCGAAAATGGTAACCACCGACGATCCGCCGTAGCTGATCAGCGGCAGCGTCAGTCCGATAACCGGCATGACGCCGATGCACATACCCACGTTGATCATCACCTGGAACATCAGGGCCGATGCCGCACCAAAGCATACCAGACGGCGCATATAGTCCTGGCAGCGCACGCCCACATAAACACACCGGGCAATAAGGGCCAGCTCCATCAGCATGATCACCACGCAGCCGATGAATCCCAGTTCCTCGCCCATGGAGGAGAAAATGTAGTCCGTATGCTGAGCGAACAGGTTGCCGCCCTGGGTACGGTTGCCGTTGAACAGTCCCTGCCCCGTCAGGCCGCCGCCGGTCAGGGATTTCAGGTTCATGTTGGAGTGGTAGCGTTCGTTAATGCCCTGAGGATCAATGCTGTCGTCAAACAGAATCCGGATTCGGTTGCGCTGGTACGTATCCAGGAACTGCCACAGAATCGGAGCCATGGCCGCAATGCCAGTCAAAGCCGCCGCAAACCACCACAGGCTTACGCCGCCGGCAAATGTCATGCCGATGAAAATGAATACGAAGATCAAGGAAACGCCCATGTCCGAAGACACCACCAGGTTCAAGCCCACCAGCAGTCCCAGATGCAGCAGCATATGGGCCACCGACACCGGATGGGAAATTCGGTTCTGGTGAGAAGACATCACCGAAGCCATGATCAAAATATAGGTGATCTTACAGATTTCCGCAGGCTGCACGTTGATGACGCCCAGGTCGATCCAGCTTCGGTTGCCGGAGTCGTTATCCGTGCCCAAGGGGCTCAGCAGCATCAAAAGCAGCATACAGTTGAATACCACCATCGCCAGCCGATGTTCCGACAGGAAATCCAGGTCGATGGAGGAAACCACCGCATACACCAGCACACCCAGGCAGATGGACACCGACTGAACAGCAATGTAGCGGAAGTTTCCGTCGAACTTGTCCGCCGATGTGGCGCTGGCAATGGCCACCAGGCCAAAGGAAGCCACAATCAGGGCAAGCACCAGCAGGAACATATCGCCTTTTTTGCTGAAATCTTTCAATTCTTCAAGGTAACGGTGCACCGAAAGTGCCTCCTTTCCGTTCTATCCGTTGGATTATACCATTTCCGCCTGGAAAAGTAAAGAGACGAAATGTAAACGTCTTATGAATGGAAAACGCCCGGACGGGGTGTTTCCCCCGTCCGGGCAGCGGATATCACATTGCGTTCACCGCATCCACAAACCGCAGGAAAGCTTTCCTTCCCGCCGGCGTATTCTTGTACACACCCGCATCCTCCAGCACGGCGGAGAATACCTTGCCGGTTTCCTGCAGCAGGATTTCCAGCGCATTGTCCTGGGTGAAGGTGTACTGGTTCTTCAGCTCTGCCACCCAGTCAGCGTGCTTGGACAGCACCGGATCTGCCTGGATGTCCTTCCCTTCCACAATGGCCTTGGCCAGATCGGACAGCTCCGCTTTCAGGCGGCTGGGAAGCACCGCCAGTCCCATCACCTCAATCAGGCCGATGTTCTCCTTCTTGATGTGATGCTTGTCCGCATGGGGATGGAACACACCCAGAGGATGCTCCGCCGTGGTGATGTTGCACCGCAGCACCAGATCCAGTTCATAGTCCTCCCCCCGGCGGCGGGCAATGGGGGTGATGGTGTTGTGGGGCTCTCCATCAGAGAAAGCCACAACGCCCGCGCTCTCGTCGGAATAGCCCCGCCATGCGGTAAGAATCTTGTCCGCCAGCTGGGCAATCCGATCCCGGTCCTTGCCCCGGAGCCGGATGACGCTCATGGGCCACTTCACGATTCCGGCACAGATGTCCTCGTAGCCCCGGAAGGTCACTTCCTTTTCCACTTTCGCCCGTTCCATGGCGAAGGTATAGTGTCCGCCCTGGAAGTGCTCGTGGCTGAGGATAGAGCCGCCCACGATGGGCAGATCCGCATTGGAGCCCACAAAATAATGGGGGAACAGCCGCACAAAGTCCAGCAGCTTGTCAAAAGCCGAGCGGTCGATCTTCATGGGCACATGCTGGGCGTTGAACACAATGCAGTGCTCGTTGTAATACACATAAGGCGAGTACTGCAGGCACCAATCCGCACCGCAGACCTCAATGGGAACCACCCGGTGGTTGGAGCGGGCAGGATGATTCATCCGGCCGGCATAACCCTCGTTTTCCCGGCACAGCTGGCACTTGGGATAGGCAGTCTGAGGGGCGTTCTTGGCAGCGGCAATGGCCTTGGGGTCCTTCTCCGGTTTGCTCAGGTTGATGGTGATGTCCAGCTCGCCATAGGGGCTGGCATACTTCCAGCGCATATCCTTTTTGATGCGGTAGCGGCGGATGTAGTCGGTGTCGCAGCTGAAGCGGTAATACCAGTCGGTGGCCTCCACCGGAGACTGGGCATACTTCTCCCGGAACGTCCGAACAACTTCCCGGGGCATGGGGGTAACCGCGCCCATAATCCGGGTATCGAAAATGTCCTTGGCGGTAATGCCGTCATCGCAAAGGCCATGGGCAACCGCATAATCCAGAATACCCCCCAGAATTTCCTCCAGATCCTCCGTCTGTGGCTCGTCCGAGGGCTCATAATCGTCCTTGCGAAGCAAATCCAGCAGCCGGTTGGTCAGCACCATATGGTCCACCGGTTCGGCAAGGCCGGTGTTCATGGCGTAAGACACCAGGGAATCGATGTAAGTTTCAATCTTCATGAATAGTCCTCCCTTTATTCCGCAACCATTTCCACGCCGCCCTGGGGACGGATGGACAGCACATGGCAGGCCCCCTGGCCCAGCACTGCGTCAATTCCCGCCCGGAAGGCATCCAGCAGGTCAAAGGGTACGAAAGCCTGAACCGTCCCCGCAAAACCGCCGCCGTGAACCCGATAGGCGCCCCGTCCGTTCAGGTAATGCTCGCACAGGGACAGAGACATAGCCACATCCTGATGTTCCTTATAGCCTGCGGGGATGACGTTCTGCAGATACATATAAGAAGAGTAGCCGCTCTGCTTCACCAGGCTCAGGAAGGTTTCAAAGTCCCCTGCCTTCAGGGCCGCCACCTGTTTCGGTACCCGGGCGTTCTCCTGGTAGAAGTGAACCGCACGAAGCACCGCCCGGTCACCGCAGGTCTTGCGAAGCTCCGGAATCCGGGCGTAGAAGTCCGCCTCGTCGATCTGGGTCAGCACTTCTTTGCCGAACTGGGCGCAGACGGCCTTCAGTTCTCCGGGAATGGCGGCATATTCATCGGTCAGATCGGCATGACTGGCCTGGCTGTCAATGATGCACAGGGCATGACCGCAGGAGGCGAAATCGAAGTCCACCGGGTCAATCACCGGGTTGTCCTTGTCCAGGAAGTCAATGCTCACCAGATTGCCCACAGCGGAAGCCATCTGATCCATCAGGCCGCAGGGCTTGCCGAAAAACACATTTTCCGCATACTGGCCAATCTGGGCAATTTCCGGCTGGGAAACTTTTCCGTCAAAGAACAATCCGTTGATAATGGTGCCGATGAGAACCTCATAAGCGGCAGAAGAACTCAAGCCGGAGCCGGGCAGCACTGTGGACTCACAGTAGGCGTCAAAGCCCCGGACATCGCAGCCCATCTGGTGGAACCTGGCTGCCACTCCCCGTACCAGGGCGGGGGTGGAGTTGATCTCCCCCTCCACCGGCGTCAGTTCCGTCACATCCACCTGGCACATGGGATAACCCTTGGACAAAATCCGGATAACCTGGGTTCCATTTACCCGCACCGCAGCCCGGGTATCCAGATTCACCGCCGCAGCCAGCACCCGGCCCCTCTGATGGTCCGTGTGGTTACCACCGATCTCCGTGCGGCCGGGGGCAGAAAAATAACGTTCCGGCTCACAGTTAAATGTGTGCCGGAATCCGGCATCCAGCTGGTTTTTTTCGCTGGGGGAAAGAATCAGAGCAGACATAATGTACCTCCCGAAAAAATAACCCCGGAATGAGGGGTAGCAATCATTTTGATCTGTTTTTATTATACAGATTTTTCAGAAAAAGGGAAGAGGATTTCCGGCATTTTTTCCAATTCTCTCTGCTCCAACAAAAAAGCAAAATTTTTTCAAAAAAACTATTGACAAATTCGCTTGGTGTGCTATAATACAGAAGCTGTCCGGCGAGAGGACAGCGAACAGAAAAAACTTGGGGGTATAGCTCAGCTGGGAGAGCGCTTGAATGGCATTCAAGAGGTCAGCGG